>JAABUS010001957.1_pt1 | contig 41573 bp, 38 predicted proteins | sample 5560161 | NCBI WGS metagenome assembly JAABUS01 (sample SAMN10711885, study PRJNA513376) | rock metagenome | isolation source: Antarctica rocks | place: Antarctica: Victoria Land, Trio Nunatak nord | collected 2016-01-04
TGCTGCCTGTACTGCTTGGCGATACGAATCCGAGGGTCGGGGCGTTATCAGGACCTGTGGTTTACAGCCAGGCGGGGGAGGCGCCGAGGGGAAGGGAGGCGCCGTCAACTTCTGGATAACTCCGTTGTTCAGAAATGCCTTTAAGGTGATACCCAGGGACGTCAAGTACTCGGTCGTGATCATCTCGGCCACGGCGACGGCGGTTTCCGGCAAAATAATCGGGACCGTTTCCAGTAAACGTGCCCGAGGAAGGGCCGCCGCTTCCGCCCAGACGACGCCCGGTAGCTGTCGCGTGCCGAGGGTGATGCGGACGACCTGACCCTTAACCAGCACGTCGTGACTGGCATACGTATAAAGCTCCTGCCGCGGATGGGTCAGCGGCGCGACATCGTAGTAGTGAAGGGGCGGTCGGCTCATGCCCCAAGCGTACAGGAGCGTCAGCTTGGCAGTTAATCCCGGCATACGCCAAGCAACGAGAGAATGGTACACTGATACCGTTTTACGCTCCCTGACGACACTAAAAAAAGTACGTGAAAAACATCACCAAAGAACACGCCTACGCCATCATCCTTTGCGGCGGGTCCGGCAGCCGCTTGTGGCCCCGCTCGCGCAGTGCCCACCCGAAGCATTTGCTGGACCTTAATGACGGCTCGACCCTGGTCCAACAAACAGTCGACCGTTTGGATCTTCCGGCGGAAAATATCTACTGCATCACCGAAGCCTCGCATGCCGAGCTCTTGCGCGGACAGTTGCCGAAAATCGCCCAAGACAATGTTCTGGTCGAACCGGGCCGACGGGGGACGGCACCAGCGATCGGGCTGGGGCTCACCGCGATGGAGGCAATCGTCGACCCCGAGGCGATAATCGTCTCCATCCACGCGGACCAAGTGATCCAAGACCAGGAACTCTATACTGCGACCATCAAAGCGTCGATCGCCGCGGCTAGGGCGACCGATCGTATCGTGACGCTCGGTATCCGACCGACCTACCCCTCGACCGGCTTTGGATATATCAATTTTGACGAGAAACTGACGACCGTCGACCAGTTCGATGTTTTCGGGATCGCCCGCTTCGTCGAGAAACCAAACGAGGAGACGGCCAAGATATACGTGGATTCCGGCCGCTACCTCTGGAACTCCGGCATGTTCACGGCCAAGTTCTCGGTTTGGCAGCGTGAGTTCGAGACGCACTTGCCCGACATTTGGGAAGGACTACAGCGGGTGAAAGGGGCCCTCTCGGACGCGGATTTCGAAGCGACCGTCCAGCGTTATCTGGAACTTCCGGAGGAAACGATCGACGTGGGGGTTATGGAAAAGTCTCGTCAACTGGCCGTCATCCCGGCCGAGTTCGGCTGGGCGGATGTGGGATCGTGGGCTGACCTTCACGACATGCTGGAGCGCGACGCCGATGGCAACGTCTTTGAGGGCAACTACATCGATATTGATTCACGCAACTGTTTCATCCACTCGCCACAACAGCTGGTGGCTACCATCGGCCTCGATAACCTTGTTATCATCAATACCGGCGACGCGGTCCTGATTTGTCCGAAAGACCGTTCGCAGGACGTCAAGAAAGTCGTCCAAAAGCTGAAGACCGCCGGACTGAAGGATTACCTATGAGCCTCCGTCGTACCCGCTGGGCCCTCCTTGCCATCATTGTCCTGGCGATCCTTTGCGGCGCCGTCGTCTGGCCAAAAGGCCCGAACCTCAGCCTGAAGTGGCTTGGTATCAATTACACCAAGGAACTGAAAATCCACGAAGGTCTCGATCTGAAAGGCGGATCGCACCTGGCCTACGACGCTGACATGTCGAAGATTCCGGACAAGGATCGCAACTCCGCGATCCAGGGGGCGATCGACGTCATCGAAAAGCGCGTCAATGGATTGGGCGTTTCTGAGCCGCTCGTACAGTCGAGTTCAACCGTCGGCCAGTACCGGGTAATCGTCGAGCTACCGGGCATCACTGACGTCGCGCAGGCCTCCAACCTGATCGGGGCAACCGTGCAGCTGGAGTTCTGGGAGCCGAATCCCACACCGGATCCTAACGCCAACCCACAGGATCCGCTCTCCGGCTTCAAAGCGAGCGATCTTTCCGGCAAGGACTTGAAGACGGCGGCCGTCTCCGTCAACCAGCAAACCGGCGAGCCGGAGGTTAACCTCCAGTTCAACGGTGACGGTTCCAAGAAGTTCGGCGACATCACCAAACGGAACGTCGGTCAGCCCGTCGCGATCGTCCTCGATGGGAAAGTGATCTCTGCCCCACGGGTCAACCAGGAGATAACCGACGGTAACGCGGTGATTTCCGGCAGCTTCGACGTCAATTCAGCGAAGCAACTCGCCCTCCAACTGAAGTCCGGCGCCCTGCCGGTGCCGATCAAACTGGTCGAACAACGTACGGTCGGCCCGACCCTCGGCCAACAGTCCGTCGAAGAGAGCCTGACTGCCGGTCTGATTGGCCTCGGCTTGGTAGCCCTCTTCATGCTGTACTTTTACCGCTTGCCCGGCCTTTTGGCCGTACTGGCGCTTCTCTTGTATGCCAGCATCAATATCGCTCTCTTCAAACTGATTCCGGTTACTTTGACCTTGGCCGGCATCGCCGGGTTCATCCTCTCGATCGGCATCGCCGTCGATGCGAACATCCTGATCTTCGAGCGCATGAAGGAAGAGCTGCGCCTTGGCAAGGGCTTGCGCAATGGGGCTGAAATCGGCTTCGTGCGGGCTTTTACCTCGATCCGTGATTCGAACGCCGCCTCGATCCTGATGGGAGGCGTCCTCTACCTTGGGGGCTCCGGCACGGTCAAAGGCTTTGCCCTGGTCCTGGTCATCGGCGTCCTCGTCTCGTTCTTCTCGGCCCTGACGGTGACGCGCACCCTGGTACGCTTGACCGCGCGCACGCGCTTGAGTAAAAACTTATGGCTCTGGGGCCTCAGCCGGAAGGAGGCCAAGGATGTCGCGTAAGGGCCCCGGGTTCCTCCTCGAAATCGTGCGCTACCGCCGTTGGTGGTTCACGCTGTCGGCCCTGCTGATCGTACCGGGATTGATCAGCCTGCTTTTCTTCCCGTTTTTCATCGGCCTCTCGCCGCTACAGATAAAGCCGAATATCAAGGCGGGCATCGACTTCACCGGAGGATCCCTGCTCGAAGTAAAGGCGCCGGGCGTCACGGGCGACCAGCTGAAGGCGGCCCTGCCGGCCGAATATGGTCAGGCGGTGGTGCAGTCCACGGGCGACCAGACCTTCCAGCTCCGCCTGAAGGATTTGACGCCGGAACAGCATAATGACGCCTTAACGAAATTAAAGGCGGTTAATCCGAAGATTACCGAACAGCGCTTCGACACCGTCGGTCCGACGATCGGTAAGGACATCACCCGGAAGGCGATTCTTTCGGTGATCTTTGGCGCGTTGCTGATCATCCTCTACATCGCCTACTCGTTCCGCAACGTACCGAGGCCGGCCAGCTCCTGGCGCTTCGGGATGGTGACGATCGCCGCTCTCCTGCACGACATCATCTTCACCCTCGGTTTCTTTTCGCTACTTGGCCGCTTCGCCGGTATTGAGATCGACGCTACCTTCGTGGCAGCCGTCCTGACAGTCATCGGCTTCTCGGTGCACGATACGATCGTCGTCTTCGACCGGATCCGTGAGAATTTGCTGCGTGGTCAGGGGAGCACGCTGGAGGACGCCGTCAACTTCTCGATCGTGCAGACGCTGGTACGGTCGATCAATACCTCGCTGACGGTCCTCTTGGTACTGGCGGCGATGGTCTTCTTCGGCGGCGCTTCGATCCACGATTTCGTGTTAGCCCTTTTGGTCGGCGTCGCGATCGGCACCTACTCGTCGATTTTCAATGCCGCACCGCTCCTTGTCACCTGGCAGAATTTCTCAGACAAGCGAGCTAAACGGGCGAAAAGTCACTAGAAACCAAGTACTGATCGGGTGACCCGACCGGACATACCTGCCGGACATACCTGCAGTGGCCGCCCAACGGGTCGTTCCGGAAGAAGCGCTTTCTTGGCCGAAAGGCCATTCGTGCGGGTTGCTCTTGCGTTCGGCTGGGGCCAGCGGCCTCGTCTCACCTGTGTCTCACAGAGAGGGGGAGAGCAGGCGCTGAACAGGTTCTGGCTACGGTTTCGGCAAACGATCGACCAAGCGCTGTCTCGTCACTGCCAGGGCTACTTCGCTCTCCCTGACGAACTTCCATTGGCCGAGTAGCGGCAGTGTCCGACCGTAAAACTCCCCCCATTCTTCGTCGCGTGGCCGTCGCGGCGCGCTTGGGACATGGCGCGTCGCCTCCGGAAGACTCTCCCGGAATAGCTCGATCGCCAAGCGTCGGCGGATTTTATTCAGTTTTTTCACCTCGTCGAGCTTTTCATTATCTCGGCTCGCTTGGAAGAGCACACTGCGTTCCAGCTCCGTGACCCGTTCGGCCACCGCGTACAGTCCGTATAGGTAGTCAAGTGCCAAGGATGCTTCGTCGACTGCCATTTCCGCGGGGTCGCCCAGCGCTTCCAGGTTGATCGCTACCCGCTCTCGGGCTTCGTCGACCTGGTCCAGGATGTGGGCGCTCTGCTCACCGATCTGGTCAGCCGGCAGATCGAGTTGTCCCAGAGAGATTTCCGGCGGGCGGTGTGTCATGGTAGTCCGTAGCGTATGCTAGTAGTAACTCAAAATACCACAGGAAAGACTAAAAAGCAACTAAGCCATGGCCGAAAAAGCGCAGCAAGGAACAACCGCGTCGTCCGCCCGGTGGCACCACTTGCCGGCCGCTCCCGATGCCTACTTCAAGCAGTTCCCGGAGTATCCGAGAGCGGTCGCCCAATTGTTGTACAACCGCGGCTTGACCGAAGACGCCGCGATTTCCCGCTTCCTCACCCCTTCCTACGCCGGTGATTTGCATAACTCTCGCCTGCTCGGCGGCATCGACCAAGCCGTCGGCGTGATCCTCACGGCGATCGCGGCGACCGAGCAAATCGTCATCCACGGTGATTACGACGCCGACGGTATCACCGCGACGGCCGTTCTCTGTGAGACGCTGCGGCTCCTCGGCGCTCGCGTGAAGACTTTCATCCCGGATCGCTACGTCGAAGGGTATGGTGTCGCCGCCCAAACCCTGGAGCGGCTGCAGCGCGAGGGGGCCGGTCTGGTGATCACCGTCGACTGTGGAATTTCCAGCGGCGCCGCGATCCGAAAAGCCCGGGCTCGCGGCTTACGGGTAATCGTCACCGACCACCATCAGCCGCCGGCCAAGCCGCCGATCGCCGAAGCGCTCATCAATCCTCACCTGCCGGGTGACCCCTATCCGAATAAGAACCTTACCGGAGTCGGTGTCGCCTTCAAGTTGTCGCAGGCCCTCCTGCGCGAGAGCGACCTGCCGGCCAGTCGTCAGGAGGCGGCTGAAAAGTGGCTTCTTGATTTGGTAGCGATCGGCACCGTCGCCGACGTCGCCTCTCTTACCGGTGAAAACCGCACCTTGGTCAAATATGGCCTGCTGGTACTCTCCCGGCGGCGGCGACCCGGCCTGGCCGCCCTGCTGGCCGTCGCCGGCATCGCGCCGGAGCGCCTCGACGCGGGCTGTATCGGCTTCGCGATTGCCCCGCGCCTGAATGCCGCCGGTCGGCTGACCCACGCCAAGCACGCCCTGCAGCTCCTACAGACGACCGATCAGGGCCTTGCTGCGCAGTTGGCGCGCGAACTGAACGAAGTCAACCTACGCCGTCAAGCCGTGACCGCGGAGGCGATTACCCAAGCCCGTGCGACGTTGCCGGTAATCGACGACGATCGTCGCGTGGTCGTCTCGGTCGGCAATTGGCCGAGCGGTATCGTCGGTTTGGTCGCCGGCCGGCTCGCCGGGGAGCTTTCCCGGCCGGCTTTCGTGATCGAGAAAGGAGAAACCGTCTCCAAAGGTTCCGCTCGGAGTATCCCGGCGCTTAACATCGTCGACGCCTTAGCGGCCACGCGAGCACACTTGACGACGTATGGTGGTCACGCCGGCGCCGGGGGCTTTTCTTTGCCGACGGCTAAGCTGGCCGACTTCACCGCAGCGCTGGAAGCCTACTGCCGCACCCATGTCACGCCGGAAGACTTGCGGCCGGAAGTCACGATCGAGGGCGAGCTGACGCCGAGTGACCTCGATTTCCCCCTGCTGGATCATTTGGCGGAGTTCGAACCGTTCGGGATCGACAACCCGAAGCCCCAGTTCCTTTTGAAGGACGCTGCGGTGGTCGGCCACTCCGTGGTCGGCAAGAACGCAGACCACCTGAAACTGCAGCTCGGCCTTCCGGACGGAACGTTGACCGCGCTGGCCTTCGGCCAAGCGGCGGAGGTAACGCGTCTCCAGGGCGTCACCTCGATAGATTTGGTGGGAACCCCGGTCGCGAACACCTTCAACCATACGAAAGAACTGGAGTGGCATGTCACCGACTTCCGCCCTGCCGGATCGGCTGCTTGAGGAAGTAGCCGCCATTTTCGACGCCCAGGAGCAGGCGGTGATTAAGCACGCCCTGAGCTTGGCCACGGCCGCCCATGCCGAACAGGCCCGCGGCACCGGTGAGCCGTACGTCCATCATTCGATCGAAGTAGCCCGCATCTTGATCGAGTGGGGTCTGGCTGCCGACGTCGTCGCGGCGGCGCTCCTGCACGACGTACCGGAAGATACTACCGTCTCGCTCGACCGGATCCGGGCTGATTTCGGCGACCCGATTGCCGACCTGGTCGAAGCGGTGACCAAACTGTCCAGCATCCGCCTGCCGAAGGAAGACATCGACTACGAAGTCGAGAACCTGCGCCGCTTGTTCTTCGCGATGGCCGAGGACCTCCGCGTGGTCCTCCTGAAGCTCGCCGACCGTCTGCACAACATGCGTACGATCAAAGGCGTGCCGCCGGAGAAACGCCGGCGGATCGGCCGCGAGACATTGGAGATTTTCGCTCCCTTGGCTGACCGGTTAGGAATGGGGGAGGTGCAAAACGAGCTCAACGACCGTGGCTTTCGGGCTGCCGACCCGACGGAGTACACCTGGACCAAGAAACAGACGGAACAGCTGTATAACAAGAGCGCGCGCTATATGACGCGGGTGAAGTACGAGTTCGAGGAAACCTTGGAGCGTGAGGGCATCGCCGCCCAGGTCGCCTCACGCACCAAGAATTTGTACAGCCTTCACCGCAAGCTTTTGCAAAAGGAGCGTGATATCGACCGGATTTATGACTTTTTTGCGGTGCGCGTGGTTGTGCCGACGATCGAGGAGTGCTACCAAAGCATGGGAGTGATTCACCAACATTTCAAGCCACTGCCTCATCGGATCAAGGACTACATCGCCGTGCCGAAGCTCAACGGCTATCGGTCACTGCACACGACGATCTTCGGACCGAACAACCGTTTGCTGGAAATACAGTTCCGGACCGAGCAGATGCACCGCGAAGCGGAGTGGGGCGTGGCGGCGCACGTCGTCTACGCGGAAAACAAGACCTCCCGCCTGGCTACGGCCGACCAACTGGCGGTAATGCGACAGCTTTCCTCCTGGCAGGAGGAGCTGAAGGATTCACCCCAGGAGTTCGACCGTTTCAAACTCGACCTTTTCAGTGACCGTATCTTCGTCTTTACCCCGAAGGGCGCGCCTTATTCCTTGCCGGCCGGCTCGACGCCGGTCGACTTCGCCTACCACGTCCATACCGAAGTCGGCGACAGCTGCACCGGCGCCAAGGTCAACGGAGTGATCGTACCGCTCGATGCGCGCCTCGCTAACGGGGACGTCGTGGAGATTCTGACCCAGAAGAACTCGTTACCGAAACGTGACTGGCTGACCTTCGTCCGAACCGGGCATGCACGAAGCGCGATCCGGGCGCATTTCCGCCGGGATCGCCGGGAAGATCACATCACGGCGGGACGGGAGGAGCTCGAGGACACCCTCAAACGTCACCGCACCACCCTCAAAGACCTGCGCCCAGAACAACTCAGCGCGCTGAACGATGCCGCCGGCGCGCGGGAGTTCGACGACACCTTGGCAGCGATCGGTGAAGGCCGCTACAGCGTCCAAGCCGCGCGACGCATCCTGGGCTTGGAGCCGTCCGCGGCACGAACGACGAACAAGCCGGTCAAGGAAACGACCGTGGCCGTGGCCGGCCTGCAGTCCCTGCTGACCCACCGCGCCCGCTGCTGCCATCCCGAACCTCCGGCGGCGATTATCGGGTACGTGACGATCGGCCAGGGAATATCCATCCACCGCGCCGATTGTGCGCAAGTCCGGAAGCTGCCGGATCCGGCGCGCATCATCCGGGTGCGCTGGGACGATTAAACCCTTCACCTTCTGTATACTGGAAGCGATGAGTGACCCTGCTGCGCCGGCCGAACCGGAGAAGAAAACCCGTTACCAGTCCCTTCGGGGGATGCGCGATATCCTGCCAGAGGATGCCGCGTACTACCGACAGGTCGAAAACGCCTTCCTTGAGATTTCCGCTTTGCATGGTTTCCAGGAAATTCGTACGCCGGTGGTGGAGACAAGCGAACTCTACACGCGCACCGTCGGCGAGAGTTCCGATATCGTCCATAAGGAACTGTATACTTTCCAAGATCGTTCCGAGCACACGATTTCCTTGCGCCCGGAGGGAACGGCAGGTATCGCCCGTGCCTATATCCAGCACGGAATGGCCAGCTTGCCGCAGCCGGTAAAACTTTGCTACGTCGCCAACATGTACCGCTACGAGCGGCCACAAGCAGGCCGTTACCGCGAACACGAACAGTTCGGCCTGGAAGTCTTCGGATCTGCTGACCCGGCACTGGACGCCCAAATCATGTTGATCGCCTGGCAGGCCTACGAGCGTCTTGGCCTGCGGGACGTAAGCGTCCAGATAAATTCGATCGGTGAAGAAGCCTCGCGTCAGAAAATCCGCTCCGTTATCGTCAAGGCGCTGGAACCGGTACGCGACCGGTTGTCCGAAGATGCCCGCCGTCAACTGACCCAGAATCCCCTCCGCGTCCTGGATTCAAAGGACCCGGCGATGCAAGAGTACCTCGAGGCGATTCCGCCCCTGATCGATCAGCTGACGGACGAGGATCGTGACCATTTCTCGATGGTACTCGAATACCTTGACCAGGCTGGCGTCCCGTACGAGCTGAATCCCCGGCTAGTGCGCGGTCTCGACTACTACACCCGTACGGTCTTCGAGTTTTGGACGGCCGAGGGCGGCCAGACCGCGATCGGTTCGGGCGGGCGCTATGACCGTCTGGTCGAGCACATCAGCGGTCCCAAAGTGCCGGGCGTTGGCATGGGCAACGGCGTGGATCGCATCGTCGACATCTTAAAAAAACAGCGCGCTGCCTCCCCAAGCGAACCACCGCAAGTTTTCGTCGTCCAGCTAGGGGATGTCGCCAAAAAACTCTCCTTTGAGCTGATGGACCGCTTGACGCGAAGTGGCATGAGCGTCACCTCGGCGCTCGGCAAGGATTCGATTCGTTCGCAGCTCAAACTCGCCGACAAACACAGCGTACCCCTGGCCCTGATCATCGGCCAAAAAGAGGCGATGGATGGCAGTATTATCATTCGTGACATGGTCTCCGGCATGCAAGAAACCGTGACGGTCGACCGTGTTCTCGGCGCCCTGCAGCGGCGGCTGCCTAAAACCCTTACTCCGGGCTCGCCGACAGACGCTTAACCCACGCCCGATTTACCGCTATACTGGGGAAGATGACTGAGTGCCTGTTTTGCCAAATCGTGTCACGGGAACTCCCCGCCGAAATCGTTTACGAAAACGACCGGGCGGTGGCATTCCGGGATATCAATCCGCAAGCGCCGTTCCATCTCCTGCTTGTCCCGAAAAGCCACATCGAAAGCCTGGACCAGGCAGCCGCCACGGAAGGGGATTTGCTGAAAGACCTACTGAGTGCCGCGGCGACCGTCGGTGCGGAACAAGACACCGCTGGCTACGGATATCGCTTGGCAATCAATAACGGCCGACAACAAGCAATGCCCCACCTCCACATCCATGTGTTGGGAGGAGCGGCCCGTCTCGGTCTGGTAGGGGAGGTGAGTGACTCGTGACTCATGTTACTAAGAAAGACAATGAATCAGCGGAAAACCTGATTCGACGCTTCAACCGCAAAGTATTGCAAAGCGGCGTCTTGTCGCTGGCTCGTAAAAACCGTTTCCACGTCAAAGAACCGAATCGTAACGCCCGGCGAACCGAAGCGATCCGTCAAGAACGACGGAAGACCGCCCGTGCCAAACGAATGGGCTGGTACTAGATGGCCGGCCTGAAGGAGCGGTTGCAGGCAGACCTCGTCGCAGCCATGAAGGCCGGAGACACTGACCGACGCACCGTCCTGCGGGGGTTGACCAGTGCCGTCAAGAATGCCGAAATCGAGAGCGTTGACGCGTTGGGTGAAGCAGGTGTGACGGCCGTGCTGCAAAAACAACTAAAGCAGCGGCGCGAGTCGATGGCGGCCTATGCCGAACGACCGGAACTCGCGGATCGTGAGCGTACGGAGGCAGCGATCATCGAGACCTATCTGCCAGCCCCGTTGACTGACGAGGAACTCGGAGTTCTGGTCGACCAAGCCGTTACCCAAACCGGAGCCGCCTCAATGGCCGAGATGGGTACGGTGATGAGCGTGCTGACTCCCCAGGTGGCGGGACGCGCCGAAGGTGGTCGCGTGGCGGCGCTTGTGAAATCCCGCCTGGCATGAAACGGTTGCGCGATCACGCGGCCAAAATCGCCAGTGTCGCCGTACTCTCGGTAATCGTCACCGCGATTATCACCACCCCAGCCGGTATCGGCGTACACGACCAAGCTGGGCAGGCGGCCAAAGCCACCTACAAGTCGCCACGCACCGTCACGTACAAAAGCGATCTAAAGACCGACGAGGCGGAGAAAGCCGCCGCTGAGGCCGTCCCGCCGGTCTACCGCAGCGATTTGACCGCGTCTTCACAGCAGGAAGCCAAACTGAATGCGGCGATCGGGGCGCTCACGGCGATACGTGCTTCCGCGGCGGCGGAGAACGACAAGCGCCAGCAGATCGAGCAGATCCTGCCGGGCACGACGGAGGCCGAGGCGGGTAGTCTGATCGGGCTTGAGGAAACGACCTGGCAACAGGCGCAAAGCGTTACTCGGACCGTCCTCGGCGGCCTACAGACGAGTCAGGTCAAGCCGGAGGACGTACCCGGAGGGACCCAGTTGGCCGGTGCTCGAATCGGCAGCGATGTGCCGGCCGGCGTGAAAAATACGGCGACCATCCTGGCCGCGCGGACCCTGATTCCCAACTATGTCCCGGATACGGAAAAGACCGCTGACGCCCGGAAGAAAGCCGCCGACGCGGTGGCGCCCGTTGCCTATACCGTCGAGCGCGACCAGGTAATCGCCTACAAAGGCCAGGTGCTGACGCTGTTCGATATCGAGCGACTACAGGCGGTCGGCTTGACGCGGCCGGAGTTCAACCTGCAAAAGACGCTCGGTGTCGGGCTCCTGGTCATCCTCTTTGCCACACTGCTTCTGTACGTGGCACCGCGCTACGCCCGGAACGCCCGTTATCCACAGCGGATCGTCGTCCTTCTGATCGGCTTCACCGTGATGATCACCCTGGCCGGCGTGTGGATCGTCCCGACCCAGCCGATCATGGCCTATGTCCTGCCGATCGCCGCCCCCGTGCTGATGCTAACGATTTTTTACGGCTTCTCATTCGCGATTATCGCCGGCGTCTGCTTTACGGCGCTTTACGCACTTGCCAGCGGCGGATCCTTCGAACTCTTCTTCATTCATCTGGCCGCCACCACCGGGGCGGTGCTCTTCGGCGGCCGTATTACGGCGATTTCGGGGTTCATCCGCTCCGGCTTCTTGGTGGGCGTACTCGTTTTCGTCGGCATGACCGCCTTTTCGCTGATATCCGGCAACTTCCACTTCGAGAACGTGCCGAAATTCCTGCTAGCGGCGGCCCTGAACGGCGCCCTGACGGCCAGTTTCGTCTTTGCCGGCATCGCCTTCCTGGCCGACCTCCTTGGTACCGTCACCTTCTTGCAGCTCTTGGAACTGGAGAACCCGCGCCACCCGCTCCTCCGGAAGCTGGCCCGGGAAGCACCGGGGACCTACTCCCACAGCCTGCGCATGGCCGGCATCGTGGAGACCGTCGCCGAAGAGATCGGTGCGGACCCGCTGCTCGCCCGGGTCCAGACGCTCTTCCACGACATCGGTAAGACCGCCCTGCCAGAGTATTTCGTCGAGAACCAGCGCGGGGAGAACCTGCATACCAGCATGACCGCCAGGGAGAGTGCCGACGTCCTACGCGCCCACATCTCGGAAGGGCTCACCTTGGCGCGCCAACATGGGTTGCCGGACGAGGTAACCGCAGCCATTCCGGAGCACCACGGGACGTCGTTGATGGGCTTCTTTTGGAACCAAGCGAAGAAGGGGAACCAGCGCGCCAAAGAGGCGGACTTCCGCTACTTTGGCCCCGCCCCGCGCAGTAAGGAAACGGCGATTATCATGTTGGCGGACGCCGTCGAAGCCGCCTCGCGGACACTCGAGAAACCTGACGAAAAAAGCATCCGTAAGCTGATTCACGATCTCTTCACCGCTCGTCTCGATGACGGGCAACTCGATCGGGCGCCGCTGTCGACCAACGATCTCCGCGTTATGAAGGAAGCGTTTACCCAAGCGGTCATCAGTGACCTCCATAAGCGCATCCGGTACCCCAGTGGTTGAGGTCGTCCTCCAAAATGAGACATCATACTTCTCCGACGAAAGCCGGCTGCGCGGCCTCGTCGCCCGAACCGTCGCGGCCGAGGAAGCACGTCTAGGCGTCGTCTACGTCAGTTTCGTCGACGACCTGCGCATGGCTGACTATAACGAGTCCCACCGGGGTAAGGAAGGACCGACAGATGTCTTGAGCTTTCCCTTCAAGGAAGACTTCCCCCAAGGCCGGGGCGGGGAGGTAATCATCGCCCCGGAGCTCGCCGGCCGAAACGTCCTCGGCACTGAGACCAGTCAGGACAATGAAATCGCCCACCTGGTCGTGCACGGGGTCTTACACCTGATTGGTTACGACGATGTGACGGAGGCAGGACTGGCTGAGATGGAAGACAAGACCCAGGCCATCCTGGAGGCTGAGCAGGACGAGGACGACGATGAGCAGGAGGATGATGATGGTCCGTGACTTCCGCCTGAAACGCCTGCCCGCCAGCTTCAAGTACGCTGCCCGCGGCGTGTGGCACGTCCTCCGTACGGAACAGAACCTGCAGATCCACTTCCTGACGACCCTCCTCGTCGTGGCGCTTGCCCTCTGGCTGCACGTTTCGCTGATCGAACTGGCGATCCTCGTCTTGACGGTGGGCTTCGTGCTGGCCAGCGAAATCCTCAACTCGGTAATCGAGGATTTTCTCGACGTAATCCACCCCCGGCACCACCCGTCCGTCGGCCGTATCAAGGATGTCTTGGCCGGCAGCGTACTGCTCTCGGCCCTGGTCGCCGTGGTGGTCGGCTTATTGATTTTCGTGCCCCATCTTGTTGCGACCGTGCGTGGCGGCGCGATATAGTGAACGGTGTGAAAACAAAACAAGTAGGGGAACCAGGAGGAGTAACGCGTGGCACGTGACCAGATCGTAGTCGGCCTCGATGTCGGCACCCAGTTCATCCGGACGACCATCGGCCAGGCGGCTCCTGACGAGCGTGAGCCATCGATCATCGGTATCGGAGTCGCGCCCTCCGGCGGCCTACGCCGAGGGAATGTCGTCAACGTCGACGAAACGGTCAAGGCGATTTCCGCCTCAATCGAGGAGGCGGAGCGTATTTCCGGAGTGTCGGTCGATGACGCCTTCGTCAATATCTCCGGTAACCATATCGAATCAGAAAACTCGAAAGGCGTGGTGGCTGTCTCCCGGGCCGATACGGAAATCGGTACGGAGGACGCCGGACGTGCCGTTGAAGCCGCCAAAGCCGTCGCAGTACCCGCCAATAAGGAAATCCTCCACGTCTTACCGCGGGAGTTCATCGTCGATGGACAGGAAGGCATCAAGGATCCAGTGGGTATGAACGGTATCCGTCTGGAGGTCGAAGCCCACGTCATCGCCGCCGCGACGCCGTCGATCAAGAATCTTTCGAAATGCATCTACCAGGCCGGTGTCGACGTAGCGGACTTGGTGTTCTCCGGCCTGGCTGCCGGGGAAGGCGCGTTGACTCGTCGCCAGAAAGAGTTAGGCGTGGCCGTCATCGATATCGGGGCCGGCGTGACCGACTTGGCCGTCTACGAAGAGGGGGACGTCTTGCACTCAGCGGTCATTCCAGTCGCTGGCGTCCATATCACCAATGATATCGGCATCGGCCTGCGCACCGACACGGACGTCGCCGAACGCGTCAAGCTCGAGTACGGATTCGCCCTTCCGACGGAAATCAAGGAGAAAGAAGAGATCGACCTCGGTCCGATCGCCCACAGCGATGAGCATAAGGTTTCGCGGCGATTGATCGCGGAAATCATCGAGGCCCGCCTCCTAGAGATCCTGAGCCTTGTCCGGAAAGAACTGAAGAAAGTAGACCGCGATCGTAAACTGCCGGCCGGGGTGGTAGTGACCGGCGGGGCCGCTAAACTGCCCGGTCTGGTCGACGTTACCAAGGAACACCTCGGCTTACCGGCGCAGGTGGGCTTTCCGTCGGAACTGCGAGGCATGCTCGATAAGGTCGACGACCCCTCGTTTGCCACTTCGCTCGGCCTGATGCGTTGGGGTTTCACCCAGCAACCGAACAACCGAACAAGCAGGAGATTCAGTTCCTTGCCAGGGTCTGAATACCTTGATAAGGTGAAATCTGTTGTCAAACAGTTCTTGCCGTAGTACGGTGAGTAGTCACTAATCAAGGATTCAACACAAGTATGGAAGTAAAGCCAGAAATTGAAACGTTCGCGCGAATCAAGGTAGTCGGGGTCGGCGGCTCCGGTAACTCCGCCGTCAACCGCATGATGCGCTCGCATCTGCGAGGCATCGAATTCATCGTGATCAACTCTGATGCGCAGGCGCTCCATAACTCGGAGGCCCCCCTGAAGATCCATATCGGCAAAGAGACGACCCGGGGCCTAGGGGCCGGAGCCGATCCGGAAATGGGGCGCAAAGCAGCCGAGGAAGACCGGGGCGAAATCGCCGAGGCTTTGCGCGGTGCGGACATGATTTTCGTCACCTACGGCTCCGGTGGCGGTACCGGCACGGGTGCGGGACCGTTGGTCGCTGACATAGCCCGCGAAGTCGGCGCTTTGACCGTCGGTGTGGTTACCAAGCCATTCGCCTTCGAAGGGCAACGCCGCCGCCGGGTCGCCGAAGCCGGTATCGAGGAATTGACCAGTCGTGTCGACACGATCATCACGATTCCGAACGACCGGTTGCTCCAGGTCGTCGACAAGAAGACCTCGATGGTCGACGCCTTCTCCGTCGTCGATGACGTCCTGCGGCAAGGCGTCCAGGGCATCTCCGACTTGATTACCCAACACGGTATGATCAACGTCGACTTCGCCGACGTGAAGTCGATCATGGCCGCCGCTGGCTCCGCGCTGATGGGAATCGGCCAAGGCTCCGGCGAGAACCGGGCGATTGAAGCCGCTACTACTGCGATTGATTCGCCGCTCCTTGAGCTATCGATCGACGGTGCCAAAGGCGTCCTCTTCAATATTACCGGCGGGAATGACTTGACGATGCATGAGATCGACGAGGCGGCCAAGGTGATTACGGACGCCGCCGATCCGGACGCGAACATAATCTTTGGCGCGGTAATCGACGAAGAGATGGCCGGGGAAATCAAGATCACGGTCATCGCGACGGGCTTCGCCGGGGAACCGGCACCGCTCCCCCGACGCCGAGACGAAGAAAGCACCTACGAGACGCCGACGCCCGTCGGCAGCCCGACCGCCAGTCGCGAGGCCGAAGACGAGGAGCTCGACGTCCCCGCCTTCATCCGTCGCAAGATGGGGTGAGGTTCTAAACTAACTACGCTAGGGACGCCCGTCGGCGTCCCTTTTTGTATCGAAAAACTGAACGATTGTTCAAACACGACTAGAGAAATCCACGGTTATTTTGTTCAAACTGCGCAAGTGTAATGTGCAAAGTTCGATTAGCGACAGAATGCTTGACAACCCCAAAATATGGTAAGTACATTAGGTAGGCGACCCAATATATTGTGGTTTCTCCCATTTACGAAAAACTAGAGGATCTACCAAAACCTACGATGATTTGTCCCCAATGCCAGTCGGCCTCCCTAAAGGTCATCGACTCCCGTGACGTGGAGTCGGAACCGGCGATTCGCCGCCGCCGCGAATGCGAACCGTGCGGTTTTCGTTTCACGACATACGAACGCGTCGAGGCGCGCACGCTCTGGGTCATCAAAAAGGATGGGCGGAGGGAGCCGTACGACCGTGATAAGTTGGCACGGGGTATCTGGCGCGCCTGTGAAAAACGCCCAGTCTCGGAGGCAGGTATCGAACAGGTCATTACCGCCATCGAAGCGGACCTGCGCGCCGGTGGGGAAACCGAGATCGAGGGCGAGAATATCGGTGACGCGGTGATGGCCCACCTGAAAGCCTTTGACGATATCGCCTACATTCGCTTCGCCTCCGTGTACCGCCAGTTCGCCGACCTTGGCGAACTACAGAAAGAAGTCGCGAAAACCTTGCGAAACACCCCCAAACCCAAAAAAGTAATCAATAGTTAAAAGGAAAAGGAGATTCGTGGCCCCCAAAGCTTCCACTCGCCCGCTCGTCGATACGTCCGTCGGCAAACCCATCACTGTCAAAGATGGTACTAAACTCGAAGGAATCCGCAAAAAGGTCTTCCTCGACCGTTACGCTTGGAAAGACCAGAAGGGTCAACCGATGGAAGCGGTGCCGGAGCAAATGTGGGCCCGCGTCGCCCGAGCGCTTTCCAAGGTCGAAGCGCCAGACCAGCAACAGCACTGGGAGAAGAAGTTCTACGAAGCGATGGAGGATTTCAAGTTCGTCCCGGCCGGTCGGATTCTCTCCGGCGCCGGTACCGGCCACAAGGTGACCTTCTACAACTGCTTCGTCATTCCGTCACCGGAAGACTCCCGCGGCGGCATCCTCGACAACCTTAAGGTGATGACCGAGATTATGTGCCGGGCAGGCGGCGTCGGCCTGAACCTATCGTCACTCCGGCCCCGCGGCTCTTACATCAAGACCGTCAACGGCACGAGCTCAGGCCCGATTCCCTGGGGCGAGCTGTACTCAATCGCCACCCACGAAGTAATCCAGCAAGGCGGTTCGCGTCGTGGCGCCTTGATGTTGATGATCAACGACGACCACCCGGACGTCGAGGAGTTCATTACGGTGAAGACGCAGCAAGGCAAGCTCCTCGGGGCGAACCTGTCCGTCTGTATCTCCGACGGCTTCATGGAGGCTGTCAAAAAGGATGCGGATTGGAAGCTTCAGTGGGAAGGCGAAGTCTATCGCACCGTCAAGGCGAAGGAACTCTGGGATAAGATCTGTAACGCCGCCTGGGCGTCGGCCGAGCCGGGCCTTCACTTCATGGAACGCTCCAACAAGCGCAGTAACACTTGGTACTTCGAGAAGCTGATTTCCACCAATCCGTGCGGCGAACAGCCGCTCGGCGCCTGGGCCGTCTGTAATCTCGGGGCGCTCAATCTTGCCGCCTTCGTCGACGAAGAGACCCATCAGATGGACTACGAATTACTGGCTGACCACGCCCGCGTCGCCGTCCGAGCGCTCGATAATGTCGTCGACGCCAATTACTATTTCTTCAAAGAAAACGAAGACCAGCAGATGGGTATCCGTCGTACCGGTCTGGGTACGATGGGCCTCGGCGACGCGCTGATCAAGATGCGCATCCGGTACGGTTCTGACGAGTCACTGCCGACGATCGAAAAGATCTATCAAACGATTCGGGACGCCGCCTACGACTCTTCCGCCGAGCTGGCGGTCGAGAAGGAGCCATTCCCGAAATGGGATTCCGAAAAGTATGCCCGAGGACACTTCATCAAGCAATTGCCGCAAGCGATCCAGGCCAAGATCAAAAAGACCGGCATCCGTAACGCCGTCGTGCTGACCCAGGCGCCGACCGGCACCACCGGCCTCCTCTCCGGCGTCTCTTCCGGCATCGAACCGGTCTACGACTTCGCGATGAAGCGCAAAGACCGCACCGGCGAACACATTCTCTACCACGAACTCTACAAGCAATACATCGACGAGCATCCGGGGGAAGAAGTGCCCGACTATTTCGTCGCCGCCAACGATTTGACGCCGATGGACCACGTCCGGGTGCAGGCGAAAATCCAGGAGTACACGGATTCTTCGATTTCCAAGACCGTCAATGCCCCGAACGAACACACCGTCCAGGAAGTCCAGGACCTCTACATGGCCGCCTATGACATGGGCTTGAAGGGTGTGACCTACTTCCGCGACGGTAGCCGGGTCGGCGTACTGGAGCACCTCACCAAAGATAAAAAGCCCTCGAGCGAAGCCGAGAAGACGGATGGTACCGAACCGTCGGTCGCCAACACGCCGACTACCGTGCCGCTGGCGACCAACCCCACGCCGGCACCGCGCCCGAAGGTGCTTACCGGCAAGACCGTTCGCACGGAGACCGCCTACGGACGGATGTACATCACCTTGAATACCGACGACCAGGGCAACCTGCGCGAAGTTTTCGCCGTTCTCGGCAAGGCCGGTAATTTGGGTGCTTCGATGACGGAGGCGATCACGCGGCTGATTTCCACCAGTCTCCGCGCCGGGGTCGCGCCGCGCGCGATTATCCAGGAGCTGCGGGGCATCACCGACCAGCCGTTCGGCTTCGGCGATAATCGCGTCACCTCGATCGCCGATGCGATCGGCAAGACGATGGAAGACTATCTTTACCCCAAACTTGACCTGCCTGAAGTCGCTCCCAGTGCGGAGGCGCCGGTGACGGTGGCGGAACAGGCCGCCAAGATCGATGCCGAAGCGGCTGCCAAGGCGCTCCATAACGTCAGTTCTCCCCCGGGAATCGCGACGGCAGACCCGCAAAGCAAGTTAGCGGGAATCTGCCCGGATTGCGGTGGCCCGCTTCAATTCGCTTCCGGCTGCAAGATTTGCAACTCTTGTGGTTACTCCGCCTGCGGATAACCTTCTTTAAAGTCGCTAAGTTAGCGAAAGAATACTTAACAAAACTACGAAGGGGTCAGGCGCCGTCATCAGGTGACGCCTGGCCTCGACGAACCCCGGGGAAGTGCCGTACGAATCGGCCGCGGTCCCGCCACTGTGAAGCGTCATCGCTAAGCCAGGTTACCGAGGTTCCGTCAATCTTTAACCGACGTACGGTCGATACGTCTCGGACACACGCCGAGCGGCGTGTTTTTTAAACCATGAGCCCAGAAACACACACTTACGAACCACGCGCGGCGAGCCTCGAATCGACGGGGTATCGGCGTGAAGAAATCATCGACGCCGCCGTCGCCCGGGGCATTGATCCGGAAGTTATTTCGGTGATCCGCCGGGCGCGGGTCGACGGTACCGCCGGCGCGCGGGTAACCGACCTGGACCAGTTCTTGGAGGGAGCGACGGAGCTAGCGATCCGAAAAGGAGAGGCTTTTTCCCTCGCCGAAGACATCGCGGCTCGTGCTCCGGACCCGGAGACGGCCGACGCGATCATGGCGCAGGCCGTGGCCACCTGGTCCTCCCATCCTCCGGAAGCGACCGGGGAGTGGCGTCACCTGCGCGCCGCGCTCGAAGACATGCTTCCGAAGAAGAAAGAGCAGAAAAATATCGAAGAAAAGAGCTACGGCGGCTCAAATAAGCCCTCCAAGGCGGCGACGGTGGCGGTTAGGCTGCCCGAGGACGCCTTGCTAGCTGAGGCCGTACTCAGGAAGAAACCGGGCTCCCGGCGAGAACGCTTTCTCACGACAATCGAGACGCGAGAGACGATCGGGGCATCGTCCGACCCGCCGGCCGAAGAGGAGGTAGTGCGACCGCGCCACCGTCAGGCCGCCGCCGAGCTATTCTTGCGCTTCCGGCGTGACGGATTGGCCAGAACGATGCTCACCCTACAGTCGATCGTGGCCGACCAGCCGCTCCGAGACGACCCGACGGCCGAAGCCCGCCTCGAACGTTTAGCAAGTGACCTGACTAAGAAAGCGAAGGTGGCGAGGAAAGAGGCCGAGCTTGCTACTGTCCGACACGAACGACCATCACACGCGCCAGACTACCCCGCCCCAGCAAACCCCTCCTACGAGGTGGTGCCTGGAGGTTCCGGGCCGTTGCTACGCCTCGGCCAAACCGTCTTAGCTGAGAGGAATATCGCTAGAGATGAGGGGACAGAGAATGCCGATTTCGCCCGTGGAGTCGAGTGTAGTCCAGACTCTTCCAAATCAGAGAGGGTAGCCGGCCGACATCACTATGCGATTAGCAAGACTGAGACAGACGACATGACGGGCACAGACGAGCCGAGAGACCACCATGAAGACATTATTACCGGCGAGATGATGACTGGTGCAGGCTTGGAAGGTGAGGATGACCTCCTCACCCCGCGCCCCGGCGCTCTCCCGGAAGTCGGACTGATCGGATATGAAGGGAGACTCTCCGGGGTACTGATGCCGCCGGGTATCCTCGACGCTGCCGGCTCGCTTGAAGAGAACCAAACCGTCCGCTTGACGGCGACGACGGGCGCGGAATCCCTGCCACGGCTCACGCCGCCGGATCAGACCAACCGAGGTACGCACCGTTTAGCGCAGTCCGGTACAATGGGGTTTGACGAACTCACACCCTCCTATGACCAACCAGACCATCCTGACCTTCATCGACTTCCTGGCCTACGCGCTCCAGACGCTGATCTTGATTCGCGTGATCATCAGCTGGGTAGCACCGACGAGCACGAATCCGGCCGTCCGCTTCGTCCAGGAAGCGACCGACCCGATCCTGAAGCCCTTGCAACGGATCCTGCCTTCGATGGCCGGGATAGATTTTTCGCCGATTCTCGCCTTCGTGGGGATTCAGGTGCTCCAGAACGTACTACGCTCCGCCCTGGGTTAATTGAGGCACTGCCGGAATATGTTGATACCGAGAGTCAGGAAGGACCCGCGGCCCCGCATACCCGATTACCGAAAGAAAATCGACCGACCCACTCCCGGATGCCCCGCGCAATCTGGTCGAACAACGGTCGACTGACTGGCCGATGGCCGATTAGCGCGGAAGCGAACGATTTCGGCCGGGAACGGGCCGACGAGGTAGTCGAAGCGGATGACGGTGGCCAGCCCGTCCTAACCGAGGTAACATCGAGCGTATGACGATGGGCGATCGCTTCAGGCATATCTGGGAGACGGCGGGGGCTAATTTTCCGGAAGCTCTGACGACGCTGGTCGTCGGGCTGATCGTCGTCGAGCTGCTCTTGGCCTTGATAAACGTCGGCCTGCGCCTAAGCGGCATGAAGGCGGGTCTCCGTAAGATCACCAAATCGCTTTTGCGCGTCTTCCTGTTCGTCGTCTTGTTCGTCGCCGTGATCCAAGCGCTCGGCCTTAACAATGTCTTCGTCGCATTGGGCGGCTCCTCAGTCATCGTCGCCTTGATGCTTTCCACCGGCCTCGCTCCGCTGATCACGGACGTGCTGGCCGGGCTCTTTCTCGGTAGTGACCGAGAATTCCAACCCGGCGCGACGGTCTGCGCCGGGGACAAAGGCACGGTCGGGGAAGTCCAGGCGATTACGCTCCGTAAGACGTATCTGAAAGAAAAGAAGAAGGGCACCCTCCACGTCATCCCGAACTCGATCATCGAAAAGAACGAGTGGGTGATCCTGAAGAAGTCCCCGGAAACGCTGAAGCGTGCCCGAGCACGTGGTAAGGTGAAGTAAAGCGATTGAGCCTGGCGATCACCAGGCGAGCTACCGGAAGAAAGCGACCCCGCGAGTAGAACCGGCGCCTGGCCCCCGGAAGGGACTGAACGTAAGAGCGATGGCGGGCCACGCCCCGCATCGAAACGAGGTGGTACCGCCCGGCAGGGTCCTCGACGTAACCACGTCATTCACCATGCCCAAGAAGCTCGCCAAACCACCCGCTAATCCCTTATTCCCAAAGTTGGAAAAGGATATTTTGGCACGCTGGCAGAAGGAAGGAACCTTCCGAAAGTCACTGGAGAAGAATCCGCCGAGCAAGCGCTTCACCTTTTACGACGGTCCGCCCTTCGCCACCGGTCGGCCGCACTACGGCGGCCTCCTGCAGGGCACGATCAAAGACGTCATCCCACGTTTTCGCACGATGCAGGGCTACTACGTCGAACGACGCTTCGGCTGGGATTGCCATGGCCTCCCGGTAGAGTACGAACTGGAAAAGGAACGCGGCCTCCGGAGCCGCCAAGAAATCCTCGATATGGGCGTCGATGTCTTCAACGAGGCGTGCCGCTCGATCGTCCTGCGCTACACCAAGGAATGGGAAGAGGTCACGACGCGCCTCGGCCGCTGGATCGATTTCGAAAACGACTACAAGACGATGGATCCCGGCTACATGGAATCGATCTGGTGGGTCGTCAAGACGTTGTATGAGAAAAACCTCCTCTACGAGGGCCGGAAGTCGATGCACGTCTGTCCACGCTGTGCGACGTCGCTCTCTAACTTCGAGGTAACGCTCGGGTACCGCGACCGTCAGGATCCGGCCGTTTTCGTGAAATTCCCGCTGCAAGACGAACCGGGGACCAGTTTGGTGGCCTGGACGACGACGCCCTGGACGCTGCCAGGCAACGTGCTGCTCGCCGTCAACCCGGCGATCGACTACGTCACCGTCGAGCACGAAGGGGAACGGCTGATCGTCGCCAGGTCCCGCCTGGAGGCGGTCTTCCAAGGCGCAACTCCAAAAATATCCACTTCGGTAACGGCCGGCGAATTGGTGGGGCGTGCCTATGATGCCCCGTTCCCGATCACCGATCTGGCCGGTAAGCACTACGAGGTGGTCGCCGATGACTCCGTGACCGAAGACGAAGGCAGTGGCATCCTTCACGTCGCCCCTGCCTTCGGGGAAGATGACATGCGAATCGGTGAACGGGAGAAGGCCGCCTTCATCCAGCACCTTACGATGACAGGCTACCTCACTGAGCCCTTCGACCGCTACCACGACCGCCAAGCGTTGGACGCCAACGAACCACTGGTCGCTGAACTGAAGCAGTCCGACCGTCTCCTGCGTAAGGAGACGATTACTCACGCCTACCCGCACTGTTGGCGCTGCGACACGCCGCTCCTTAACTACGCGACGACGCAGTGGTTCGTCAAGGTGACATCCTTGAAGGATCGCTTGCTCGCCGAGAACGCCGAAATTTCCTGGACCCCGGAGCACGTCCGGGACGGCCGTTTCGGGGCGTGGCTGGAAGGCGCGCGCGACTGGGCGATCTCCCGGCAACGTTTCTGGGGCAACCCGATGCCGATTTGGCGTTGCGACGGAGCGAGTCCGGGGCAACCGGGGCATCTGAAAGTCATCGGCTCTCTTGATGAGCTTGAGCAGCTTTCGGGTGAACGTCCGGCCGACCTGCACAAGCACTTCGTCGACAAGATCACCTTTCCGTGTCCGGAATGCGCCGCGGAAATGACGCGGACTGAGGACGTCCTGGACTGCTGGTTCGAGTCCGGCAGCATGCCGTACGCCTACGGGAACTACCCGTTCGCGGAGTCAGAAGAGGAGCTTACAGAACGTTTTCCGGCTGACTTTATCGCGGAGGGGCTCGACCAGACGCGCGGCTGGTTTTACACCTTGCACGTCCTCGGGGTCGCTCTGAAAGATTCCAAGGCATTCCGGAACGCCATCTGCACCGGGCTGATCATGGCCGCAGACGGCAAGAAGATGTCGAAATCCCTGAAGAACTACCCCGATCCGGAAAACGTCTTCCGTGAATACGGCGCCGATGCCCTCCGGCTTTACTTGCTGCGTTCACCGGTCGTGCGCGGCGAAAACCTTAATTTCTCCGAAAAGGGCGTCCAAGAAGTGTACCGGAACTTCACCGTCACCCTCTGGAACGTCTATTCCTTCCTGGCGACGTATGCGGCGATCGCGGACTGGGAAGTCGCGCCGCCCCCGAATAAGCCGCGCAACGTCCTGGACCGGTGGATCCTCGCCCGACTCGAGGAGCTGACGACGGAGATAACTACGAGCTTAGAGGGTAACGACTTGATGACGGCCGCGCGTGCCCTGTCGGACTTCCTGGAGGGGCTCTCCAACTGGTACGTCCGGCGTTCGCGTCGTCGCCTCCGAGGAAGCGAGGGGAAGCCAGAGCAAGCAGAGGCCTTGGCGACCCTGCACCACGTCCTGGCCACCTTCTGCCGGCTCGCCGCGCCGTTCACACCATTCATCAGCGAAGAAGTCTACCGCGGTCTCGGGCACACCGAAAGCGTCCATCTGGCCGACTGGCCGAAGGCAGAAGCGGCGCACCAGGACGAAAGGCTGCTCCTACAGATGGGCACCGCTCTCAAAGCCGTTCGTTTCGGTTTGGCCGCGCGCTCCCGGGCGGGGATTCGCGTACGCCAGCCGCTCTCAGAAGCACGGATTTCATTACACGAGCCCGCCCTTGGTCAACTGGATAATAATATTGTTCAGATTATCCAGGAAGAGCTTAACGTGAAGTCTATCAGCCTGTTAGCAGACGAAGCTGCCTTACAAGAACGCTTGCAACCGATTCCCAAAGCCGTCGCCGACGTGGCCGGTATGGACACGCAAGCAGTCATCGCCGCCGTCAAGAAGGGGGAGTACCGACGGAAGGGCGCGATGGTTTCCGTTGACCGTCACACCTTCCCCCTCGATCACTTCAAGTTGATCTACGAGCCTCGAGCCGGCTACGTCGTCGAAGGAAATGCGGATCTGGTGGTCGCCCTCGACGTGACGCTCGATGAAGCCCTGACCGACGAGGGCCGGGCGCGGGAGGTTATCCGCTCGGTGCAAGAAGCCCGTAAGGCGGCTGGCCTGATGATCGAAGACCACATCACCCTCGGCTTGACGACGGAGGCGCCGGAACTTACCCGTGCCGTCGACCGGCACCGGGCGCTGATTGCCGCCGAAACCCTGGCTCGCTCGCTTGTGGTGGGAGAGTCGGCGGGTGAATATAGTCAGGAAGTATCGATAGATGACCTCCCTCTGACCATCACCCTCCAAAAAGTCTAATACCATGAGCAAGCTACGCCAGTTCGACTGGATATTGATGACCGCGATCGTGCTGCTGCTGACCGTTTCGATCGCCGTCATTTTCTCCACCACCTTCGACCAAAGCGGGGGCGCCACGGACGCTCTCCAGCAAGGCTTCTTCGTCGCGGTCGGCTTCGGTCTGATCGTGATCTTCGGCATGACCGACTACCGCATCTTCCGCCGCTCGGCGTCCCTGCTGTATGTCGGTATGGTAGTCTCGCTCGTCGCGGTCAAGTTCATCGGTGCCTCCGCCCTCGGGGCGCAGCGCTGGATAGACGTCGGATTCTTTCGACTGCAGCCCTCCGAATTCGCCAAGATCGTGATGGCGATCGTCCTGGCGAAGATTTTCGCCGATCACCAAAAGCAGTTGACCGGGCGTGTCTTCGTGAGATCGCTCGCCTACACGCTGGTGCCGGTGCTCCTGGTCGCCTCCCAACCGGACTTCGGCACGGCGATGGTGATCATGGCGACCTGGCTCGGGATGGCGATCGCCTCCGGCATCCCGAAGCGCTACTTCACGATGGCGGCAGCCGCCGGTCTGGCGGTTTTCCCGATCCTTTGGTTCTTCATCTTCCACGACTACCAGAAGAAGCGCATCCTGACGTTCCTGAATCCGGCCAACGATCCGCTCGGCGCCGGCTATAACGTCAAGCAGGCCCAGATCGCCGTCGGTTCCGGCGGCCTTTGGGGCCAGGCCTTGGGTCAAGGAACGCAGTCTCAGCTCAACTTCCTTCCGGTCCAGCACACGGACTTCATCTTCGCCGTATTAGCCGAAGAGTTGGGCTTTATCGGGGCGCTCTTCACGCTCGGTTTGCTCGGCCTGATCGCCTGGCGGGCCCTCGCCATTGCCGGCGGTGCCAAGGATTTCTTCGGCTATCAGCTGGCGATCGGCATCCTGACGATCATCCTCTTCCAAACCCTCGTCAACGTCGGCATGAACACCGGCATCATGCCCGTCACCGGCATCCCGCTGCCGTTCGTCTCCTACGGCGGATCTTCAATCCTGATGCTGCTATTCGCCGTCGGCCTCTTGATGAGCATCGGTACGCGACGCGAAGGCCGCTTCGGCCAGGCCCGTCCGGCACCCGTGACGATCGGTTAGTGACTTGCTCCACGTGCCGAGCGATCAAGGCTCCGAACGACCGAAGAACTGACAGGTCCTGTACCTCAGTACAGGACCGCACACCAGTGAGGTTGGCGCAGATGATTATTCGAACCCCCGGAGCCGACTCCTAGAAGCGGTCGTTGAAATCTGCTAGGCTGTGACGAGTATGGAAGCCGTGATCAGCACCGGAGGCAAGCAGTACGTCGTCAAAGCTGGCGACGTGATCGAAGTGGAGAAGCTTGCCGAGGGCACGGTTGAATTCACGCCGCTGCTCGTCACCCAGGATGGCAAAACGATGACCGGCAAATCTCCCAAGGTATCCGCCTCCGTGGTCGAACAGACCAAGGGCGAGAAGTTAATCGTCTTCAAGATGAAGGCGAAGAAGCGCTACCGCGTGAAAGCCGGCCACCGGCAAAAGCTTTCACGATTGCAAATCGACCAGATCACGGTTTGAACGATTACATCGACAAGCTCGCCTATATCCACCTCCGGGACAGGCAGGTATTGGTGACCCTGAGTAAAGGGAAGGACGTCTGGTACATCCCCGGCGGCAAACGCGAACCGGGCGAAAGCGACACCCAGGCCCTGGTGCGGGAGGTAAAAGAAGAGCTGTCAGTCGACCTGGAGGCAGAAACAATCCGGCCGTACGGAATATTCGAAGCGCAAGCTCACGGCAAACCCGCCGGAACGATCGTCCGGATGACTTGCTACGCAGCGGAATTCACGGGAGCATTACACGCCAGCGCGGAAATCGAAACGTTCGACTTCTTTCCGTTCGCGCGGAAGGAAGCATGCTCCGAAGTCGACCGTTTGATCTTCGCTGACCTTAAAGCCAAACGGCTGCTCGCCTGAGCAATCGGTTTGCTCTCCGCTCTATCCGGGTTTATGATGCTTTGTTAACGTAAGGAGATTTTATGACGGATCGTACGATCGAGGTAACCCCGGGAGGCCCGGTAACCCCTGAAGGCTATCTGGATGAAAGAGCGAGGGTGGCGCAAAACGAAGCGGATAGCCTGGAGTATTTAGGCAACCTCGTACTCCTCGAGGCGCCGGTGGGGGTTTTCTACGCCGACGCTTACGCGGCGAACAAAGACCAACGGACACCGATTACCGCCGCCGAACTGGAAATCGCGGAAAGGGTCGGGCTAAGGTACAAAGCCGACGGATTCGGTCTTTCGGAGGAAAGAATCCCGGAGGAGGTAGACGAAATCATCGAGGAAACCGTACGGGACCATTCAAGCAACCTAACTACCGCGCCGAGCAACCAACCGAACGATGGCCTGACCCTGACCGCCTTGGAGGATCGCGAACGAGTATTCGCTGGCATCCGGGAAGCCGCGACCACCGCCCTGCTAGAGCAGCTTGCCTGGGAACGCGCCAATTAACGAACGTTGGCGGCGCGAGGTATACTGAAAACGAACCTAACAGAAAACCGCATGCCGACGATTGCCTTCACCAACCAAAAGGGTGGGGTCGGGAAAACGACCAGCGCCGTCAACGTGGCGGCGGAACTGGCCGCCCAGGGCCACCCGACACTCTTGATCGATGCCGACCCGCAAGGCAATGCCTCGTCCGGCCTTGGCCGGCGCCGCGATGGGGCTGGTACCTATGAGCTCCTGATGCACGCGGCAGCGCTGACCGAGGTGACCGTTTCTACTGATACGCCCGGGCTAGACCTCGTGTCGGCCACCAAGCATCTGGCCGGTGCCGAAGTGGAACTGGCCCAGGCCGAAGGGCGCTACGTCCGCCTGGCCCGCTCCTTGGCCACCCAGTCCTATCGTTACGTGATCATCGATTCACCGCCGTCCCTCGGCTTTTTGTCTTTGAACGCCCTGGTCGCCGCCCGCTACGTCGTCATCCCGGTGCAGTGCGAGTACTACGCGCTGGAGGGGCTGGGGTCACTCTTCGACGTCTTGCGCAAAGTGAAAAAGAGCCTGAACCCCGAGATGGACTTGCTGGGCGTCCTGATCACGATGTACGACAAGCGCCTGAAGCTCTCCGACGAGATCGTCGCCGAGGTGCGCAAGCACTTTCCGGACCAGACGTTCGAGACGACCATCCCGCGGAACGTGCGGTTGGCCGAGGCGCCGAGCCACGGTCAACCGATCGGCACGTATGACCGTCGAAGCAAAGGCGCCCGCGCCTACCGGAAACTAGCCAGGGAGGTACATGAGCTCGTCGAGACGAGGGCTTGGCAGAGGGCTTGACGCCCTGCTGCCGGACGCCGAAGAACGCACCGAACTACCGATCGGCGAAATCAGGCCGCGTCCGGACCAGCCGCGGCAGCGCTTCGCTGAGAAGGAGCTGACGGAGCTCGCCTATTCGATCCGCCTGCACGGCATCCTCCAGCCGCTGGTGGTAGCGCCAGCCGGCGACCACTACGAACTGATCGCCGGAGAACGGCGCCTCCGGGCCGCGAAGCTGGCGGGTCTTTCCAACGTGCCCGTGCACATCCGGACCAGCGACGAGCAGCACCACTACGAACTGGCCTTGATCGAAAACCTCCAGCGGGCCGACCTTTCGCCGGTCGAGGAAGCGCGCGCCTTCGCCAAGCTGATGACTCAAGCCGACCTGACGCAGGACGAGCTGGCTAAACGGCTCGGCAAGAGCCGATCGGCGATTGCCAACAGCGTCCGCCTGTTGGCCCTGCCGGCGACGGTGCTGAGTGCCCTGGAAGAACGGCGACTCACGCCCGGACACGCCAACGCACTCCTTAGTCAGCCGGAATCGGTCCGGGGGGCATTGTTCCAAGCGATTCTCGAGCGGGGCTTGACGGTCCGTCAAGCCGAGCAGTGGGGCGGCCCGAAGAAAGCAGGGATTCCCCCGGACCTCCCACCCTGGCTCCGCGATCTCGAACGACACCTCGGTACGCGCCTCACCCGTCGCGGCTCCGACAGCAAAGGCGCGTTGACCATCCACTACGGCAGTCGCGAGGAGCTGGAAGCCCTCCTTAAGAAGCTGGCCCGGGAAGAGGAAGGGTAGCACCCCCGAGCAGACTCAACTCGGGATGCTTGGCCGGTGTCGTGAAACCGAACGAGGCGATCGGGTAGACCCGGAGCGCGACCTTGCCGATGATGTTCTCGCGAGGTACCGTACCCCACTGCCGTGAGTCGGAGCTCGCTCCCGGTTCGCGGTTATCACCAGCGACAAAGTACTCCTTCTCCGTTAGTGTCCAACTTGTTTGTTCAGACTCCGGCTTGGTATCCAGTCCCGGCGCGATATACCCCTCATTAACCAGGGTGCCGCCGGGATGAGCCGCGTTCTTGACGATGAACCGGCCGTCTTTCAGTTCGATCGTGTCGCCCGGAACGGCGATGATGCGTTTGACATAATTCTCTTCCGGCTCGGGCGGTGCTTTGAAGACGATTACGTCGCCCGCCTTGGGTTTACCGAAGCGGTACGAGAGTTGATTGACCAGAAGGTAGTCCGACGGATGGAAGTTCGGCTCCATGGAGTGACCGTCAACGAAGAAGGGCTCGACCAAGAACGAGCGGATGAACAGAGCGGCCAGCAGGATGATCGCGACGGTCTTAAAAATCTCCCAGGCGACGTGCCCGACGCGCTCCGAGGCATTAGGCTGTTCCGGTTCGACCGGGATGGTGGCGAAGGCCGGATTGAGCTCGGGATCGAACTTCTCCACGTCGCGTGGTTTATGGGTGACTGGATGGCGTTTTTCCATAGAGACTATTTATAGCATAATTCAGGTCTTTTGTCAATGGTAGGGGTTCGCCGCAAAGCACCTCAATCACCTTGCCCGGAACGGCCTTCCTCACTATAGTAGGAGCCTGGAGGACGCATTGGTAAAGCTTGTTCACTCAGAGGATGATTCCCGCCCGAAAGGCCAAAAGCCGTCCCCGGCGGCGGAGAAGGCCGCGGCCCGCGCGGCCCGCGCGCCCCGCGGCCGCTGGCGACGCGCTTTAAAAGTCTCCCTCTTGACTATCTTCGTCCTGGTCTTCTTCTCAAGTGGTTGGTTCACCTACAAGGTCGCCGCCGCGACGGGGAAGATTTTTACTTCGAACACGACCGGGGGATCGCCGATTCTGCGGGGTAAGAAACTGAAGGACGACGAGCAAGGCCGCATCAACATCTTGCTCTTGGGAATCGGCGGCCAAGGTCATGACGGACCTAACCTGACCGATACGATCCAAGTCGTCTCGATCGATGCCAAGGCCAAGAAAGCGGCGATGCTTTCCATCCCGCGCGACCTGTACGTGACCGTACCCGACGCCGACCAGAAGGTGAAAATCAATGAAGTCCACGCCATCGGCGAAGACAACGGCTCCGAGGGCGGCGGCCCGGCGCTCGATAAGCAGCTCATCTCCAGCATGCTCGGCATCCAGGTACACTACTTCGTCCGTGTCGACTTCGAGGGCTTCCGTGACGTTATCAACGATCTCGGCGGCGTCGATATCAACGTCACCGAGCGCTTGTACGATCCGTACTACCCCGCCGGGGAATCGACGGGCTACCAGGTCGTCGACATCAAGCCGGGCGTGCAACATCTGAACGGCGATATCGCGCTCCAGTATGCGCGCTCCCGCGAAACCACGACTGACTTCGACCGCTCACGCCGACAGCAGGAAGTGATGGTAGCGACCCGGGACAAGGCCCTGCAGGTGCAGTCGCTGACCAATCCGGCCAAGATCTCCGGCCTGATCGATACGCTCGGTGATCACGTAAAGACCGACCTGTCGATCGGTGAGATGGAGCGCTTAGCGAGCATTACCAAAGACATCCCGGCGGCCTCGGTCAACTCAAAGGTCCTCGACACCGGTCCCGAAGGCCTCCTGTACGACTCGACCGGCCCGGGCGGCGCCTTCATCCTCTTGCCGCGAAGCGGCAACTACGACGATATCCGTGCCTTCGCCCACCAGCTCTTCGAGGGCGTCGACATCGGCGCCGAGCACGCTGGTGTCGAACTGCTGAACGCCTCCGGACGCAGCGGCGTAGCCGCCCAGGAGTCGACCATCCTGGCCGGCTACGGCTATACCATCACGAGCACCGGTAACGCCGAGACCGCTGCCACCCAGACGATTATTTACGACTTCACCAACGGCGCGAAGCCCCACACCATCAGTGAGTTACAAAAGCGCTACCAAGCCCAGGTGATCAAACAGCCAGCCAGCCAGCCGGGAGTCGACGTCCGCGTCGTCATCGGCAGTTCATATTCGTCACAGGAAGCGGCTGGATCCGGCGGAGAGCTCTAAGAATGGCTGCGAATCCGCAACCGAACTATCAACCGGCCCAGCCAGCGCCGTTCGGCTGCCGGGTGATCGCTCTGTCGGCGGCCGCGGCGTTTCTCTTCGGCGGCGCTGGAGCGTTCATCGGGGACCGTTTGGAGCGTGACACGCCCGCACCCCCGGCCGGCTCCGGTACCGGAGGACAAGCCGCCGTCGTGAAAGAGGAAAGCGCGATCATCAGCGCGGTGGGCAAGGTCTCCCCAGCGGTCGTTTCGATTACCTCTACCTCACAGTCGCAGAACTTCCTCGGCCCGATCGAGCAGAAGTCCGGTGGCACCGGGTTCATCATTACCGCCGACGGGTTGATCGCCACCAATAAGCATGTCGTCGAGGGCGCCACCGGCGGCCTGACCGTTGTCACCAAGGATGGCAAGACGTTCGAAGCCAAGCTGCAGGCGGCCGATCCGGCCCTCGACTTCGCGATCATCAAGATCGAGGCGAAGAACCTGCCGGTGGTCGACCTGGGCAACTCCGATTCACTGCAAGTCGGCCAACAGGTGATCGCGATCGGTAATGCGCTCGGCGAGTTCCAAAATACCGTCACCAGCGGCGTGATTTCCGCCAAGGAACGGACGATCCAGGCCGCTACCGCCAGCGGCGCCCAGGCCGAGCAGCTGTCGAACCTCGTGCAGACCGACGCCGCAATCAACCCGGGTAATTCCGGCGGGCCGCTCGTCAACCTGAGCGGCCAGGTCGTCGGCATGAACACGGCCGTCGCCTCGGATGCCCAGGGAATCGGCTTCGCGATTCCGATCAACGAGATACAGCAAGCGATTACCTCGTTCAATCAAAAAGGCAAGATCATCCGGCCGTCTTTGGGCGTGCGGTTCACGACGATCACCAAGGAGGAGGCCGCCTTACGCAAGTTACCGGTCGACCACGGCGCCTTGGTCACAGGCAGCCGCGGCAACCCGGCGGTGATACCTGGTTCAGCCGCCGCCAAAGCCGGGCTGCGTGACGGAGACATCATTACGGCGATCAACGGAGCGGCGATCGATGCCCAGCACTCCTTGTCGGCCCTGATTGGCAAGGCCGCTCCCGGAGATCAGGTGGAGCTGACGTACGTTCGCGAAGGCAAAGAGGCGAAGCTCAAAGTCACGCTGGATTCCCGCGACGCCGGATAGACCTTTCGAAGCCCCGCCGGGCCACCGACTTCAGCCGCGCCGTTCCCGCTGAACGAGTTCGATTTTAGCCGGTGGTTAGACGCTGCGCCGCATTCGTATTTTTAACCAACCGTCGCTGAGAAGATGAGCACCCGGTCCCGCCCGGCGAGGTCCGGGAGGACGCGTACGCTGCCCCAAGCGCGCTTTTTCAGGGTCGCTACGTGTCCCGGATCGATCTCAAGGTAGAGTCCCTTCGGCTGAAAGCGGCGGGCCTCCAATTGATCCAAAAGGCGGTTGATCACCGCAAGCCCGTCCGGGCCGCCACGCAAGGCCAGGGCCGGCTCATGATGCAGGGCGGGGGAGTCTCGATACGCGTCATCGGCCACGTAGGGGAGGTTGGCCGCAATCAGAGTGGTAGCCGGGTCCAGCTGCGAAACGTCCGGCAGCAAGTCGGTGGTGGTGAAGGAAAGGCACGGCCGTACAAGGGCGACGCCCTCCGAGGGCGTCGCCCTCCAGAGGTCATGCCTTCGCGCATTTGACTTGGCCACGTGTAAAGCTTCTTCCGAGAAATCCGTCGCGATCACGCGCATATCCGACCGCTCCCGGGCGATCGTGATGGCAACCACCCCCGAACCGGTCCCGATATCCAGTACGGTATCATCGGTCGAGACATCGCCCAACACGGCCTCGACCAGGGCTTCCGTTTCCGGGCGCGGCACCAGCACGGCGGGCGTCACGCGGAAGGTCTGCCCGTAAAATTCCCGACTCCCGGTCAGGTAGGCGACCGGCTCGCCAGCCGTACGCCGCGTCAGGAGCACCTCGTACGCCGCCGCCTGGTCCGCGGAGAGGACAGCATCCGGATGGGCCAGGACCCAGGAGCGTGGATGATCGGTGACGTGCGCAAGGAGTACCTCAGCGTCCAGACGAGCGCTCTCGGCGCTGAGGCGGTCACGGGCGACGGCCAGCGCTTGTCCGACCGTTTGCATCACACAGCGGCCGCGGCGGCGGTCTGAAGGGCCGTGATCACCGGTCCCAATTCTCCGGTCAGGATCTTCGCCAATCCGTGGGTGGTATAGCCGATGCGGTGGTCGGTCAGCCGATCCTGGGGAAAATTGTATGTCCGCACCTTTTCGCTGCGTTCGCCGGTCCCGACCTGGGCCCGGCGCTCATCGCCACGCTCCCGGGCAGATTCTTCATCACGCCGGTCCTGTAGCCGCGCCCGTAAGATCTGCATCGCCTTGGCACGGTTCTTGTGCTGGCTCTTTTCGTCCTGGCAGGAAACCGTCAGGCCGGTTTCGAGATGGGTGATGCGCACGGCCGAGTCGGTCGTGTTGACGCTTTGGCCGCCGGGGCCTGACGACCGAAAGACGTCGATACGGATTTCCTCGGGCTTGATGGCGACCTCCGTCTCTTCGACTTCCGACAAGACGGCGACCGTCACGGTCGAGGTGTGGATGCGCCCCTGCGATTCGGTCGCCGGAACGCGCTGGACACGGTGGGTACCGGCTTCGAACTTCAACTCACCGTAGGCACCGGCGCCACTCACCGCAAAAACGATTTCCTTATAGCCGCCGGCCTCGGAAGCGCTCGAGGTAAAAATCTCCACCGACCAGCGCCGGGTCTCGGCATAGCGCGCGTACATGCCGAAAAGCTCGGCGGCAAACAGGCTGGCCTCGTCGCCGCCGGCGCCGGCCCGAATCTCCAAGATCGCGTTTTTGTCGTCGCGCGGGTCTTTCGGCCGCCGCAGCTCGGCCAGCTGAGCCTCGGCCGTTAACAGCGCGGCCTCGTGCCGCGGCAACTCCTCTTGGGCCATCGCCACGATCTCAGCGTCGACTTCCTCGGCCGCGACTGATTTCAGGCTAGCGATTTCCGCCTTTGCCGCGGTTACCGTGTCGACCAACGCCAGTTCCGCCGCCACCTCCTTATGCCGGCGGGAAACCCGCTGGAATTCCGCCTGGTCTTGGATGATCGTCGAATCACCCAACCGCGCGGTCAGGGTCTCGAGTTCAGCATGGAGTTCGGCGGAGGTGGCCATCGCGAAAGAACGCGCCCAGACGGCGCGCCTCAAGGGTCAACGTTACTGTTTGTCGCCCGGTTCCTCGAGCGTCTTTTTCATCTCCGCCAGTCGGTCTTCGGGGGTCAGGGTGTCGTCGGCAGCGGGTTCTTCCATCTTCGCCGGTTCCGGCGGGGCCGTCTTCGTGGCGGCCTTGGCGGCCCGCGCGCGGAAGCGATCGACGCGGCCGGCGGTATCGACCAGCTTTTGCTTGCCGGTGTAGAACGGGTGGCAGTTCGAACAGAGCTCGACGTTGATGGCTTCCTTGGTCGAGCCGATCGTAAAGACGGTGCTGCAGCCAGCGCAGGTCACCTTGGCCTGGGGATAGTACGTCGGGTGGATCGTTTCTTTCATTGCTTCACCAAGTATACGCAGAAATCAGGCTGGTTTCCAGGCGCGCCGTAGCGCGCCTATTAGAGCTTGTGGTGACCCTGCCTTCCGCCCGACGGGATTTATGAACGCGTTTCAATCCTCGGAGGGTGAGGATGCCTTCCGCGGTGGGAGGCGAGGGACAGCCGGACCGGGGTTTTGAATTGGCTTCCCGGCACGGTATACTTGAGCCTGTTACGAAAACCTACCCTGATCAGGCGACGCGACTCCTGCCCCGATTCCCTCGGGATTCCGCGCTCATCACCCCCCGACCAGGCAGCCTAAGGAGACAATCATGTTGGAAATTTCCGTCCAGAGCCTGCTGGAAGCAGGCGTCCACTTCGGACATCAGACGCACCGTTGGAACCCGAAGATGGCGCCGTATATCTTCGGTGATCGCGGCGGCGTCCATATTATCGATCTCGAACAGACCCTCGACTACCTCCAGGACGCCCAGGCGAAGGTCAGCGAAACGGTGGCGGGCGGCGGTAAGGTGTTATTCGTCGGCACGAAGCGCCAAGGCAAGGAGAGTATCGTGGCCGCTGCGACCCGGGTGGGCATGCCCTACGTCACGGAACGGTGGCTCGGCGGGATGCTGACTAATTGGAATACGATCCTGACCCGCGTGCAGCTCCTCGGTCGCCTTAGCGAAGAAAAGGAGAAGGGACTCTGGGACCACCTGCCGAAGAAGGAAGTGGCCCGCAAGAATGATCAACTGGAACGCTTGACCAACCTGCTGGGCGGGATCAAGGACCTCGAGCGGGTGCCAGACCTCGTCTTCATCGCCGACGTCGTCCGTGAAGACCTCGCCTTGAACGAAGCGCGTAGGCTCGGCTTGCCGGTCGTCGGTGTGCTGGATTCGAACGCCGACCCGCGGCGCATCGACTATCCGATTCCGGCCAACGACGACGCCGTCCGCGCGATCGCGATGATTTCTGACGCGATCGCCGACGCCGTCGAGGTCGGCCTTGCCCAGCACCAAGCCGCCTCTACCGCCGCCGCACATTCGGCCGCGGCCGCCGCAGCAGCAGAGGTGACCGATACCACGGCTTCCGCCGACACTGCTTCGCCGGACCGTGATACGACCGCGACAGCCAAGGAATCGACGGCAGCCTCATCGGCGGAGACCACGTGAGCATCTCCGCCACGGATGTCGCCGCGCTGCGAGCGGCCACCGGCGCCGGCATCATGGACGCCAAGAAGGCGCTGGAAGACACCGGCGGCGACGCCGCGAGGGCGGCCCACCTGATCGCGGAGCGCGGCCTTGCCAAAGCCGACAAGAAAAGTACACGCGAAGCGTCCGAAGGACTAATCCACGCTTATATTCACGGAGGCGGTAAGATCGGCGTTTTGTTGGAATTGAACTGTGAGACTGATTTTGTCGCCCGCGGCGAGGAATTCAAGGCACTGGCTAACGATTTAGCGCTACACGTCGCGGCCGCCAACCCGAACACGGTCGGGGGGGACGACGCCGGAACGGCATTACTGGCGCAACCCTTTATCAAAGATCCCGACAAGACCGTGGCCGACGTCGTCAAAGCGTTAATTACCAAACTCGGCGAGAATATCCAAGTCGCGCGTTTCACACGCTACGAACTCGGACAGGCCGCAGACGATCACTAGATGGCACAAAGACCACCATACAAACGAATCCTCCTGAAGCTTTCCGGCGAGGCGCTCGCCACTGGCGGCCAGGGGATCGACGAGGCGGCCGTCTCGTCGATCGGTGCGGAAATCGCCGAGGTGGCGGGGAGCGGCACCCAGGTCGCGATCGCGATCGGCGGCGGTAACATCTGGCGCGGGGCCGAGCACCCGAGCATCGAACGTGCTACCTCCGACACGATGGGTATGCTGGCGCACGTCATCAATGCCCTGGCCCTGCAAAGCGCGATCGAAAAGGCCGGGCAGTTCGCCCGGGTGCAGACCGCCTTTTCGATGCCGGAAATCGCCGAGCCCTATATCCGGCGCCGTGCCATCCGCCACTTGGAAAAAGGCCGCGTGGTGATTTTCGCCGCTGGCATCGGCCAGCCCTATTTCACAACCGACACCGGCGCCGCCCTACGCGCCTTGGAAATCGGCGCCGAAGCGGTCCTTAAGGGTTCCACCGTCGACGGTATTTACGACAAGGACCCGCACCGCCACACCGATGCCAAGCGGTATCAGGCGATCAGCTACGGAGACGCCCTGGCCCAGGAGCTCAAGGTGATGGATGCGACCGCCTTCACGATCTGTCGCGAAAATTCCTTGCCGATCATCGTCTTCAATGTCCTGGAAAAACACGCCCTGAGGCGCGTCCTCGACGGCGAGAAAGTCGGTACCGAGGTGCACGTATGAACCAGGGCGCGGCGATGCAGAAGGTGGTCGACCACTTGGCCGAAGAGCTGACGACGCTCCGGACCGGCCGCGCCAACCCGGCCCTGGTCAGCGAGCTGATGGTCGAGTCGTATGGCGCTATTGTCCCGCTCAAGCAAATCGCCCAGATCGCCACCACCGACGCCCATACCCTGACGATCACGCCCTGGGATCCCGGCAACGTCGCGAGCATCGAACAGGCGATCACCCAGTCGGACTTAGGGCTGCAGCCGACGACCGAAGGCACCAACGTGCGGCTGCGCTTGCCGCCGATGACGGAAGAACGGCGTCTCGAGATGACCAAGGTGGTCGGCGAAAAACTCGAAGCGAGCCGGGTGGCGCTCCGCAACGTCCGCCACGAGACGATTACCGAGGTCGAGAAAGAGGACTTGCCGCTCGACGCGCTCAAGGGCCGCAAGGAAACCATCACCAAGCAGACCCAGGAACACAACGAGATGCTCGAAAAGCTGGCGGAGCAGAAAAAGCAGGAATTGCTGACCGTATGAGTCGCGAGAAGACCAACACGCCCGACCACGTGGCGATTATCCTCGACGGTAATCGGCGCTGGGCGAAGCTGCGCGGACTACCGCCGATAAAGGGCCACCACTATGGACTCTATCGAGCGCTCTGGCCGATCGTCCTCGACGCGCCCTCGAAGGGAATAAAGTACCTGACGATGTGGGGATTTTCCACCGAAAATTGGAATCGCGAGCCGAAGGAAATCGAATACCTATTCAAGCTGTTCGAGCGCGGTATCCGTAACAAAATCAACGAGCTTAACCATGCGAATATCCGGGTCCGCTCAATCGGCCAGACCGATCGTTTCCCGAAGAGTCTGCAAGATATCATCCATTTGGCGATCGAGCGCACGAAAGACAATACGGGCATGACCTTGACGATGGCTCTCTCCTATGGCGGCCGCGCCGAGTTGATCAACGCCGCCAAGCAACTCGTCGGCCAGACCCCAGCCGCCGTGACCGAAGAAGTGTTCGCCCGGTCACTGTACGATCCGGCGCTGCCAGACGTGGATTTACTGATCAGACCTGGCGGCGAGAAACGTCTCAGCGGCTTCATGCCGTGGCAGATGGCCTACGCCGAGCTTTACTTCACCGATAAGATGTGGCCGGACTTCCGGCCGGAAGACCTCGCCGAGGCCCTGCGTGACTTCGCCGGCCGCCAGCGCAGGTTCGGCGGCTGATGGAGCTCTTGATCACGATCGTCGCCTTCATCCTGATCTTCGGGCTGTTGATTTTCGTACACGAGCTGGGGCACTTCCTGGTCGCCAAACGGTACGGCATTAAGGTCGAGGAGTTCGCCTTCGGCCTGCCGCTGCTACCGCGCATTTTCAAGATAAAACGGGGAGAGACGGAATATTCGATCTACCCGGTGCCGCTCGGCGGGTTCGTGAGGATGCTCGGAGAGGATGGCAGCGCCACCAAGAATCAGCGTTCTTTCGCCGCCAAGTCGCCCGGCATCCGGGCCAAGGTGCTGGTCGCCGGCGTGACGATGAACCTGATCTTAGCCTACCTTCTCTTGACGGCCGGCTTTTTCCTGAAGATGCCGCCGGTCAGCTTGTGTGCCGACACCTACCCTGGCGCCACCGCCGAAAGCACCGTCCAGGTGGCGGCCATCTCCGACGATGGTCCCGCGGCGCAAGCCGGACTGAAGGCCGGAGACCACGTCAAAACCATCGCCGGCGAGCCCGTCTCCTGCGCCCAAACCGTGCCGCGCGTCTTGCAGCAACACGCCAGGGAAGCGGTGCCGGTAATGATCGAACGGGACGGACAACCGCAGACACTGAGCGTCACGCCGGGGGCCCGCGATACTAAGCGCGCCGGCAAGGTCGGCATCTCGCCGAGTGACGACTACGCCCGACTCGACTATCCGCTCTGGGGTCCGCCGCTCTATGCCGCGATGGAGACGGTCTCGATCATCAAGACGACGGTCGGCGCGATCGGTGGTCTGTTCGTCAACCTGTTCACGCACGCCACCGTGTCCGAAGAGATCTCCGGCCCGGTCGGCATCGCCAAACTGACCGGCGACGTCGTCGCCGCCGGGGGCATCATCGTCCTGCGGTTCATCGCGCTCCTTTCCTTGAGCCTAGCCGTCTTCAACCTGTTGCCGATTCCCGCCCTTGACGGCGGTCGCCTACTTTTTGTAATTATCGAACGTTTGCGTGGTGGCAAGCCAGTGACGCCACGGATCGAAAACGCGATCCACGCCAGCGGCTTCGCCCTTCTGATCCTGTTCATCGCCGTGATTACCTACTTTGACTTGACAAGGTAACATGAAACTATCCCATAGCTTCATCCAACCCCTTCGGCATCCACCCAAAGACGCCGACACCGTCAATCATCGCTTACTGACACAAGCAGGATATGTAGAACAGCTCATGGCCGGCGTCTACACATACCTGCCGCTTGGCCTGCGTGTCCTCAATAAGATCAACGACATAGTGCGTGAGGAGATGAACGCCATCGGCGGCGAGGAAATCCTAATGCCCCTCCTGCATCCATCCTCGATTTGGAAACAGTCTGGTGGCTGGGAAAACGTCGATGTCCTTTTCAAGTTGCCTAGTCGGACAAAACGGGAGTACGCCTTGGCGCAAAGCGAGGAGGAAGTCATCACGCCCCTCTTCCTGAAGCGAAATAACTCCTACCAGCGCCTAAAGATTTCGGCGCCGTATAATATCCAGTGGAAATTTCGGGATGAACTGCGGGCCAAGTCCGGCATTCTGCGCGGTCGAGAATTCTTAATGAAGGACATGTACAGCTTCCACGAGACGCAAGATGACTTCGAGCGATTCTATGGGTCTGCCAAGGCCGCTTATCTCAAGACCTTCGAGCGACTGGGCCTCACCGCCAAGGTGACCGAAGCCTCGGGCGGTGCGTTCAGCGATAAGATTTCATATCAATTCGAAGTGTTGACTGACGCTGGCGAAGACGTGATTTTCTACTGTGACACGTGCGATTTCTGTGTCGAGGACGAAATTGCCACGGTCAAACCGGGAGACACCTGTCCAAGGTGCGGCAAGGGTAAGCTTACGGAAGCCAAGGCATCCGAAGTGGGTAACGTCTTCGACTTAGGAACTAAGTATGCTGAAGCATTCGACCTAAAGGTGGCGACCAAAGATGGCACACAGATCCATCCGATCATGGGCTGCTACGGCCTCGGCATCAGCCGCGTGATGGGCGTCATCGTAGAAAAAAACTTTGACCAAGCCGGTATTATTTGGCCGGAAAGCGTCGCCCCGTACCCAGTACACCTCGTGACAATCGGTGACGATCCAGTGATTACCCAGGCAGCGGATGAACTCTATCATGAACTTGGCGAGAACGCTCTGTACGATGACCGCGACGAGCGGGCCGGTGTAAAGTTCGCTGACGCCGACTTGCTGGGGCTGCCGCACCGCGTTACGATTAGTCCGCGGACGCTGGAAAGCGTCTCTGCGGAAGTAAAACCGCGTGCCTCAGAAGAAACCAAGCTGGTCAAACTGGCCGACCTGGCGAAGTACCTGGCCTAAATGAACATCAAACCGTTTTCTTGACGGTTTATTATTTACGATGATTTTCGACGAATTCTTAGGATATTTCTCCCGCGACATCGGGATCGACCTCGGCACGGCCAATACGCTGGTCTACGTCCGCGGCCGCGGCATCGTCATCAACGAGCCATCGGTGGTGGCGATCAACAAACGCACCAACCAAATCCTGGCGATCGGCAACGAGGCCAAGAAGATGGTCGGCCGCACGCCGGCCCACATCGTCGCGACGCGGCCGCTGGTCGACGGCGTCGTCTCCGACTTCGAGGTCACCGAACAGATGCTCCGCTACTTCATCGAAAAGGTCCATAAGGAGAGCTTTACGATCTTCCCGCGGCCGCGGGTGGTGATCGGCATTCCCTCCGGAGTCACCGAAGTGGAGCGGCGGGCGGTCGAAGATGCCGCCACCTCCGCCGGCGCGCGGTCGGTGTACCTGATCGAGGAACCGATGGCCGCCGCGGTCGGGGCGCGAATGCCGGTCCAGGACGCCACCGGTTCTCTGATCGTCGACATCGGCGGGGGAACGAGCGAGGTCGCGGTCCTCTCCCTGGGTGGCGTCGTACTCGCCAAATCAGTACGTACGGCCGGTGACGAACTGAACGCCGATATCGCCCAATTCGCCCGGGATGAATTCAACTTGCATCTCGGCGAGCGCACGGCGGAGGAAATCAAGCTGACGATCGGCTCGGCCTGGCCGCTCGAGAAAC
>JAABUS010001958.1_pt1 | contig 41568 bp, 42 predicted proteins | sample 5560161 | NCBI WGS metagenome assembly JAABUS01 (sample SAMN10711885, study PRJNA513376) | rock metagenome | isolation source: Antarctica rocks | place: Antarctica: Victoria Land, Trio Nunatak nord | collected 2016-01-04
AATCTCGATTCCGCACCCCGTCTGGCGCTCCCTCGACGCCGACATCGCCCCCACTGAGTTGCACTCGTGGCCGTGGCACGCCGATCTCTGGGATCGTCCCACCCGCAGCGGCTGGCCATACAACGAACACGACCTCGAGCACGCTCAAGAGGTGTGGGATGTGTCGAGTGACTTTGTGAAGACCCGGCGGGAGATGGCCGCCGAACGTGCCCAACGCGAGGCCACTCGGCAAGTGGCGCGTGATGCTGAGTATGCCGCCGTTCGGCAAGCGGCAACCGATGCGCTGACAGCCGAATTGAAGCGTTCGTATTTGAGTCAGCCGGGTACGTCGGAAGCGTCATTCGAGCAAGCCCTTCCCGTCATGCTGGAGAAACGCGCACGGGATGCTGCATTGTCCGGGAATCGCGCCGTCCAGAGCCCGCTCAGCGCACGCGAGATTCTTTCGTGAAAGAGGAAACCATGATGTATCACCCGCGAATCACCGATGCGAAGCGAGCCGAACGGCAATTGGTGGACGATGCCGCTCTTAAGGACCGCGTGCGAATCCAGTTCCTCGGGCAAGCCGGAGCAACCACAGACGACTTCGAGCGGCTTTTCCCGCAATTGCGAGACGAACACCTGATGCGCCAGAGTGGCGAGGCGCTGGCACAGGCCCGGCAACGGATCGGACGGCTCTAGCCATGCCGCCAACGTGTTCGATCTGCATTCATGCGAAGCGGTCCGAGATCGATCGCGTCCTGCTCGCGGGTGATTCGTTGCGAAACATTGCGAAACAGTTTGCGGTGACGTCGGCTGCGCTGAATCGCCACAAAACGAATCATCTTGCGCAGCGGCTGGCACAGGTTGCCAAGCGCAACGAGCAGGCCGACATCCGGACCGCGATCGATGTCGTCGGACAACTCAGTGCGATCAACGGGGTCGCACTGAGTGTGCTCAAGGAAGCGCGCGAGGCCGGTGATGGCGAGCTCGCGCTTCGGGCAATCGACCGAATTCAAAAGCAAATTGAGCTGCAAGCGAAGCTGATTGACTTGATCAATGACGGCGACACCGTGAACATCATCATCGCCCCGGAATGGGTGCAACTTCGGACCGTCATCCTGGCCGCCCTCCACCCCTATCCAGATGCTGCGCAGGCGGTCGCTGGCAAGCTCGTGGCAATCGAAGGGGGGCGAAGCCATGCCGCTGACTAGCGCCGCGCCTGGGCCTGCCTACGATGCGCTGGCGAATGACCTGGCGGCGGCGTTGGATCCCGTCGTCTTCGCCCAGCGGGCCGGGATCACACCGGAACCGTGGCAAGCCGCCGTCCTGCGGTCGTCAGCCCGGCACCGGATCCTCTGTTGCAGCCGGCAGGCCGGGAAATCGACGGTCTCGGCCGTTGCCGCGGTGCATCAAGCCCTCTATCAGCCGAACAGCCTGATCCTGCTGCTGGCGCCCGTTGGTCGTCAGGCGAAGGAACTGCTCGCCAAGGTGCGGGGCGTCTACGCCGGCGTACAGTCCGAGATGGGCACCGAAGCCGACAATCAGGTCACGCTCGAGTTCGCCAATGGCAGCCGGATCGTGGTTATTCCCGACAAGGAAGGGAACGTGCGCGGGTTTAGCGCCGTGGACTTGCTCATCGTGGACGAAGCGGCCTGGGTGCTGGATTCGACCTACCAGGCGACGCGCCCGATGCTTGCCGTCAGCCAGGGCAAGGTGATGCTGCTGTCGACGCCGAACGGGAAGCGCGGATTTTATCACTTCGAATGGACCGAGGGCACGGACTGGCACCGCAGCATGATCACGGTGTTCGACGTGCCACACATCGCCCCGTCATGGATCGAGGCGGAGCGAACGAAGATTCCCGCCAGCGTCTTCGACCAGGAGTACATGTGCGTCTTCGGGGAGCTCGAGGATGCCGTCTTCCATCATGAGGACATCCATGCGGCGATCAGTGACGACGTGAAACCGTTGTTTGCAAGGAGAGAAGTGGCATGATCGATACCCTGACACCGACGTATATCGTCGGACTCGATCTCGGTGAGCGCCGGGATTACACCGCCCTCACGATCCTGCAGCGGCATGTGCTGCCCACGGGGGAAGCCATGTACGACGTGGTCGAACTCGAGCGCTGGCGTGGCAAGGGGTACAGCATTCTGCCGGGCAAGCTGAGCGAGGTCGTGAATGCGTTGTATCAGGCCGGGCACAGGGCCCAGCGTGACGCCGGCCGCTATCGGTCGATGGATCCGGATATCCATATCCTGGTCGACCATACCGGGGTTGGGATCGCGGTGGTTGAAGAGATTCGCAAGGCCGTCAGGTGCATCGGCGTCACCATCACGGGCGGCGACGCGGTTACCGGCAGCGGCAACGATTACCGGGTGCCGAAACGCGAGCTCGTGGGGCGAACCCAGGTGCTGCTCGAACAGCGACGGCTCAGGATCGCCCGTGATCTCGACCTCACGGAGGTGATCACCAGGGAACTCGAGAACTTCCGCGCCAAGCGCTCGCTCCTCACCGGGCACGACAGCTATGGGGCCGGGGAGGACTGGCGGGAGGGCAATCATGACGACTGCGTGCTGGCGGTCGCGATGGCTTGCTGGTTCGGCGAGCACTGCCTGGGCGAGGACGAGTCTGACGAGGTGGTAGGCGCCATGAATGCCGAGCTTTCCGGGTGGTAGGTTACGCAGCGATGACGGCCATGGCGTCATGCCTGGGCCGACCACGTTCATAGGTGCGTCCGGAGCCGATTTTGTGGCCATCGACCCTGTGGACACATGTCCACAGGGTCAGCCTTGCGACCGGCTAACATCCGCTTTTCCGCGCGTGCCGCAATGTCCGGCTCGATCTCGATTCCGAGCGTGGCCCTAGGTCATTTCCTTGCGTGCAATCGTTTGTGGGGCATCCTGCGGCCTCTCAGCTGGCGTCAGCATGGGTGGTCCTACCGCCGTATTGCCGATGCGTTGGCGGTGAATCACGAAACGATCAGACGGTGGATGCCAGAAGAAGAATCAGGTGTCGCACGTGCGACACCTGAACACCCAACAAGAGTGACCGGAGCCGACGGAAAGTCCTACGCCGCCACGAAGCCCAAGCCGCCCGTGATTGCAACCAGTGCCCGCCAGCAGGAACGTGTCCTGACCGCGATGGACACGTTTGCAGATGACGAGCATCCCTTCGTCACTATCAACCGTTGACAGTGACCTCGCGCGCGGCGCAGAACAGACGCTTGGACGTTCAAATCGGCATATGTCGCAGGCTTTGGCCCTCACGCCTGCGCGCGCGGGGAACAGACCCCGCTAGGGACACCGTGTCCCTAGCGGGGAAGCTCACGCCTGCGCACACGAGGAGCAGACGTTGGTTGCTCAGGTGTCAAAGAGTTGACAGCTCTCACGCACGCGCGCACGGGGAACAGACGACGGCAATCTTCAAATCCGCTAAATTTGCGGATTTCACGCCTGAGCATGCGGGGGACTAGGCATCACTTCTGTGGCCTGACGGATTCCGTCAATCGAGCCATATCACGCCCAGGCACCTGAGACCGGACGCTCGTCGATCTCACCCAGGTGGTTACCTGCGCCCTGCGCAAGCCGGCATGGCGACCAGTGCCGTGAGCACATCTCGTCTGGTGGGACTCATGCCGGTAGCTCCCATTCGAGGTGAAGCATCTGCGATACCGTGCGAAACGCAGCGATCACCGAAGGATCCTCGGAGGTGACCTCTTCCCACTCTGTCTCGTCAAACGGGTTCTTCACTCGAAAGACGGCCTTCGCATCGTCAATGCGAACATCGTAGTGCGGCCAGTACATGCAGGTCTTCTCCTTGTCCCAAAAGGTTCCCATGCCAATGAAATGAATCGGTTCTTGATGAATCGGGTCTTGAGTGACCGGATGCGGGTCTACGCTCGAGGGAAGCAGGGCAACGACCGGCATGGCGATCATCGTCTTCAAGACATCAGGTCGTGTGGGGCTCATATCCCTGCCTCCTGCGACTCGATCGCGCGCACGAGGGCGACATGTTCACAGCGGCGCCAAACTCCATAGCGATGACAGGTGCAGGTGTTCCAACCAACCAGTTCACACTCACCGGGCCGGTCTGGTTGGCGGGCGACATATTGGCCGGGAGCCTCCTGCGCGAGTTCGACGCCGGCGCGATTCGCGTGCCTCACGAGTCGCTCCTGGATCTCCTGATGCTCGGCATGGATCCGATCGGAGAGGGCCTCGAAGCTGAGCAGGTGGTCATAGATAGCGTCGTCAACGGTCGTGTCGGTATCGAGAGTGTCTGGAGCCGCGAGAGCCTGTTTGGGGAGCGCGACGGCGATCGTGGCGACGGCAAAAGACTTCAGGACGTCGCGTCGTGTTGGGGACATGGGGTGTTCCTCTCACCAGTTCCGGACGTCTGTCCGGAACTGGTATCTGTTGATTCGTCTGATTGAGGGAAGGGTTAGGCGGCGGTGAGAACCCGATACAGATTGCGGAGCTCGCCCAGGCTCATGCCCTCGAGATAGCTCGCTGTGCCGTCGCTCCAGGCGAACCGGACCTGGTTGGATCCGAACTCGAATGCGCGAGGCCGGCCGAGTGTGAAGGCCGCATCGGCCAGCCCCATGACGGCGACGTCCGCGCGGTAGCCACTTCCGTAGCTGTTGCCGCTGGCGTCTTCGGTGATGATCAGAATCGTGGGCATGATCGGTCTCCATCCGGTGAAGTGTGAGGGGCCGGAGCCCCTCGGAGCGATCACGCCGCGATGGCCGCCGGCGCGGAATGGCCTTCCAGCCACGCCGTCCAGTAGGCGATCGCCCGGCGATACCCGAACGGCGCGTCGCACGTCATGTCGAGATCCGCATAGCGGGAATCCGCCTCGACCCAGAAAGAGCGGGAGCCGTCGCCGGTGTTCTCGATCCGGATCGTGATCGTGCCGTCCGTGACGATCGTGTGACCGCCCTGCACGGTGTCCTCGGTGGACGTTCCGCCGCTTCGACCAAACCCGCCGCCGTAAACCTGTGTCTGAATCATCTGGCCCTCCTGGGCTGTGTGGCTTTGGTGGTCGCAACACCGTCGGCCGCTCTGGTCCAATAGTTGAGGCGCTGTCCGTCTTCTCAACTACTAGGATTATACCAGCTAATGACAGTAGTTGTCTAGTAGTTTCATGGTAGAATGTATACAGTGAATCGAAGCGGAAGGAGGACCAGTGCAGAAACTAAGGGATGCCAGACGGGGAAAGCTGATTTCGATAGAGGGATTGGCGGACTCATCGAAGGTGAGCACGAAGACGATCGTGGAGATCGAACTGGGACGCCAGGTGCCGAGACTTCGGACGATCAAGAAGCTGAGTGACGCACTCGAGATCGACCCGGCGACTATCGAAGAGTTTTCCGAGGCGATGTTCAGTCCAGATGTAGCCGCAAAAAAACTCGCGGCGTGAAATAACCACGCCGCGAGCAACAGCGCCTCAACCTGTGCGACCAGGTGAAGGGCACGGACATTCTAACTGAGGAAGTACATCGAAAATTGGGTCAGGACCTTCTAAGTCCTTTTAGGTGCTTCTAGGACTCGCTTCGTCGGATCACAATCCTGCACTTAGAGCGGGAATCTGACCTTCTAGGTCTTCTAGGCCTTTTAGGTCTCAGGAAAGAACTTGAGCGAACGGGAAACGCGCACACACCGAAGCCATGGAGAGGGGAGTGTCTATCAGCGGGCGAGTGATGGACGCTGGATCGGCGCGATCATGATTGACGGTCAACGCAAGACCGTCTCTGCAAAGACGCGAGCAGAGGTTAACCGGAAACTCACACGACTCAGGGCTGATCTCGATCGAGGGTTGCCCATGGTGTCGGGAGGAAAGACGGTCGGTAAGTTTCTCGACGAGTGGCTTGAGCAGGTCGTCAAGCCAACAAAGCGCCCCCGGACCTATGACAACTACATGTATGTTGTCGACCTGCATATCAAGCCGACGATCGGGAAGCATCGGATAGAGAAGCTCAGTCAGCAGCAGGTCCAGGCGATGCTCAACGCGAAGCCGGCTGCCGGTCTTGCTGCCGGGTCCGTGGCAAACATCCGCCGGGTCCTTCGCGCCGCACTCAATCAGGCGATGCGCTGGGATCTCGTCGCGCGGAACGTCGCGACCCTCACGACACTCCCCAAGAGCGAAGCATTCGAGGGCTATGCGCTCAATGCCAATGAGGTGACACAACTGCTCGCGGCTGCAGGCGGCGAACGACTAGAGGCGCTTTACTGGGTGGCGATCTCGCTGGGGCTCAGGCAGGGTGAAATCTTCGGATTGCGATGGTCTGACGTTGATCTCGAAGGAGGCACGCTGAGCGTTCGCAAGCAACTTCAATATCGTCGTATCACCGATGTGACCGCGACCGATCTTGATGGCTTGCCAGCTGTGGGCCGCAAACGTGCCCAGGCAGCCCGTGAGGGATGGAAAGGGAACGATACGAGCGGGAATACCAAAGAGCCGCTTGTACCGATGCTGGTAGATCCCAAGACCAGCAGGAGCCGTCGTACGATCTCGATCCCATCGCGTGTCGTGGATGCGCTCAAGCGTCATCGGGACCGCCAAGACGTCCATCAGCTCGAGGCCGGCGGCAGATGGCAGGACTGGGGGCTCGTGTTCGTGACGTCGATTGGCTCGCCACTCAATCAATCGAACTTCCGAAAGGACTGGGTGGTTACTCGAAAGCTCGCCGGCCTCCCAGACAAGGTTCGCTTCCATGACCTTCGGCACAGTGCCCTGTCCCTCATGGCTGATCGGGGCGTACCGGCACATGATCTGATGGCGATCGCCGGACACTCACAGATCACAACCACGATGCAGCTCTACGTTCATTCATCAGCCGAAAACCGAAAAGCCGCCGCGAAGACGCTCGACGATCTGTTCCCGGTCGATTTCGACACGATTTGAGTGGCTTTGCTACATAGTTTGCTACAGAGGCCAGAAAGGAAGGATTTATCATGACACTACAGACAGCAAAAACCCCCGCCGTAGCGAGGATTTTCATGGGTGGGCCGCGAAGGATTCGAACCTTCAACCTGCTGATTAAGAGTCAGTTGCTCTGCCGTTGAGCTAGCGGCCCCGATGCGCCGAAGGAAAGTATAGCCAATTCCCCTATCGCGTCAAGCGTTTTGGCGGCACTTGGCATCACCGTCTCCGGTTGCAGGGACAGGATGGTGCAATGCTCACCCGCTTCACACCCGTCTCGCTGCCGCCTTGTCGCCTTGCCGCCACGCTGCCAATCTGCACATCCTTGAGGCTGACAACCGCCACGCTCCGATACCAGTCCAGGGAACCAGCGACGACCGGCGCGGGAGAGGAATGTGCGCGATGCCCAAAGCCGGTCGGCGTGGAACGTGAATCCTCCATGGTCGTTACTCGATGTTTCGCGAAAGGACGTTATTGCGACCCTCTGCGGTGTCCTGATGACTTGTGTGGGCAGATTGGCGCTGAATGAATCAATTATCCAGAATTCTGGCGATCCAGCCTTGACGGCATCGTCCCAGACATGCTGTCCAAGACCAGCGCGATGGCCACCCACACCCTATCTGGCGGTGAGATGGGCTGCTTCGCTGGGAACCGGGAGGGCCGCCTCCAATGCCATGGCGCCCCCCGGAAAGAATCACCGTCGCAATCGTTGATGAATTGGACAAGTGATTTGGTTTGCTTGGTCGATCATGGGGAACCGGTGAAGTTCCTTGAAATAATCTTCGACATCATGAATGCCGTGGCTTGCCGTTCTTGCTCCAAAGAACTCGTTCCTGGTCTTGTCGAGACGCATTTCGGTCGCAGAGGCGGGGCCAGCGATCTCGCCGACAAGGCCCCCGGGAAGATATGTAGCTTTGTCTGGCGGTGCCGGAACACACACAAGCCCGGAGATCCGATGCTCGATCCTGACTGTGCGACGGGAGAGATATCCCGCAAACGAACGCCCTATCAACACCATGCCGGCGGCGTGAACGTCCGGGCGGATCACCAGCCGGTCGATCATAGGGGTGAGTAAGGCCCGAAATTGGATCAGAACTAGAGGTCCTGGATGGAGAGGGCCCCGCCCTGGCTCGGCTCCTTAAAGACGAATGCGTTGTATCCACGCGCCAACGCGCTCGGAACGTATATCCAGCCTTCTTCGAGGGTTGAATCGTAACCGCACGGGAAGACGATCGTTGGTCGAGCAACGCCTGAATCGTCGAGCGCGAGAAATGTGGCCTTGAGGGTTGTCTGCTCGAAGGGGATCCTCACAGATTCAGCATGGCTGTCCAGAAGCGGAAGGGCATTGTCAAGGGCTTCCACATGCGCCTTGTAGGCCGATTAATAGCCATTCGCCTTTCAGATCATGACGGAAGAAAGCGAACGCCTGCCGGTGCTATTCGCTTGCCCGGCAATAGGCGCTCCGGGCTGATGCCGACCCTCCCGTTTGGGACAGCTTGATTCCTTGGAACTGGCAAGACGTCTCTTGACCCTGGTCGACCCAGACGAAAACTCGTCGGAGATCGAGAACGTTGGCGAGGACCACAGTGAGCACGAATGTCTATACAACAGAGGATTTGTCCGTCTCGACGCGAAAGGATGATTCTCCGGTAATGGATGTAATGGGTGTGCCGTCCGGGAATCTGCGTGGATTTGGGGCCAACTCGTCGGATATACCGAGCGGTGTATGCGGGAGGGGTGTGACGCCAGTTTCCCCCTTCAACCGTCATCCTTCAATCGGAGGACAAATCGGGCCGTTCGCAAGCCGGCCCGATCAAATCCGAGCAAGATTTTACGTGGTGGGCACGTCCGGAAGGTGGGTGTACCAGTTAGAGGCTTGCTCGTAGGCATGGGCAACACCCAGCAACTTGCTCTCATCGAAGGTCTTTCCAAGTAGCTGGAGACTGACCGGCAGATTCTCGCTGAAACCGCATGGAATCGAGATGCCCGGGATGCCAGCCATGTTCGCCGGGATCGTGAACACATCTGCGAGATACATCTGATAGGGATCGTTGGTTCGTGAGTTCAGCGGAAACGCCACGGTTGGCGATGTTGGTGCGGCGATCACATCGACCTGCTCGAATGCCCGATCAAAATCCTGCTTGATTAGCGTGCGGACTTTCTGTGCCTTGACGTAATATGCGTCGTAGTACCCGCTGCTGAGCGCATAGGTGCCAAGCATGATTCGCCGCTTGACCTCGGGTCCGAACCCGGTTCCCCGTGTTCGCTCGTATGTTTCCAGCAGTGTCTCTTCTTCCAGACGCAGACCGTACTTCACGCCATCGAAACGCGAGAGGTTTGCACTCGCCTCGGCAGGCGCCGTGATGTAGTAGGTGGCCAGCGCATACTCGGTGTTTGGAAGCGAGATGTCAACGATCTCGGCGCCAAGCTCTTCGAGTTGCCCGATCGAGGCCCTGACGGCTGAGTCGACGCCGGGCTCCATGCCATCGACGCTGTATTCGCGGGCCACACCGACGCGAACGCCGTTCAGGTCGCCGCGAAACGAATCTACATAGTGTGGGACATCGATCGGGACCGACGTGGCGTCCATTGGGTCGCGGCCCGAAATCGCTTCAAGCATGATCGCGGCATCCTCAACGGTCCGTGCGAAGGGACCGATCTGGTCGAGGCTGCTCGCGAAGGCGATGAGTCCGAAACGGGATACGCGCCCGTAGGTTGGCTTCAATCCGACGATGCCACAAAATCCGGCGGGTTGGCGGATCGAACCACCCGTGTCGGATCCCAGCGAGATGGTCGCTTCCCGGGCTGCGACAGATGCAGCAGAGCCTCCACTTGAACCGCCCGGCACACGGGAGAGATCCCAGGGATTGTGAGTTGGTCCGTAGGCGGAATTCTCGGTCGAGGACCCCATGGCGAATTCGTCGGTGTTCGTTTTGCCAAGAAAGACAGCACCCTGATCTCGGAGTTTTCGCACGACGGTCGCGTCGTAGGGAGAGACATATCCCTCCAGAATGCGTGACGCGGCGGTTGTGGGCGCATCGGTGGTGCAGAGGATGTCCTTGAGAGCGATTGGCACGCCGGTCAGCGATTGCACGTCATTGCCGGAGGCAATCCGTCGATCGGCTTCACGTGCCTGGCCCCGGGCAACTTCAATCATTCGATGCAGGAAGGCGTGAATGCCACCTTCCACCGCATCGATTCGGCTCAGATAGGCCTCTGTCAGTTCCATCGAGGATATCTCGCGCGCATCTAGCTGCACGCGGGATTCTGCGGCGGTCAAACGTGTCAGGTCATCAGACGTTGTCACGCGGTCTCCCCTTCGTCGCTCGATGCCATGACCGCCCGAACTTCAAAAAAGCCGTCGCGTGAGCGCGGGGCATTGCGAAGCACGTCTTCCTGGGAAAGCGACGGTCGGATCTCATCTTCACGCAACACATTGAAAAGCTCGTTGACCTGTGCGGTCGGGGGGATCGATTCGGTATCGATTTTGCTGAGCACGGCGATATGGTCGAGGATCGACGAAAGCTGTTCGCGAAGCGTTTCCTTCTCCTCGTCGCTCAACCCCAACCGGGCGAGGGACGCAACGTGCTCGACATCCTGGATCGAAAGACTCATGGTCTCTCCCAATTAATAACGACAACGCGATTTCGGCGGCAGGATGCGCCTGTTCAAGACGATTTTACCCGATCTCATCGATCTCCCTGCTGTGCACCTTTCGTCCCTCGACGAACGCGCGGGTGATTTCCAGGTCCCTGCTCCACAAGCTCAGATCCGCACGGGCGCCGACGATCAGTTTGCCGCGGGTCGTATCACCGAGGACAGTCGCCGGGACGCCAGTCGCCATATGCAGCGCTTCGGGAATCGTGACCTCCGTCCAGGCGACAAGATTTCGAATCGCCTGATCCATCGTCAAAATCGAGCCGGCCAGTGTGCCATCGGCCAACCGTGCCGAATGGTCGTCGACCGTCACCTCCTGGCCCCCGATGCCATAGTGGCCGGGACCGAATCCGCAAGCGGACATCATGTCGGAAACGATGACGATCCGATCGATGCCCTTGGCCCTGATCGCGAGCCGCACCGTCGCTGGGTGGGAATGAACGCCGTCGGGGATGAGACCGGTGGTGACCCGGTCATCGACCATCGTCGCGATCATGGCGCCGGGTTGGCGATGGTGCATGACGGACATCGCATTGAAGAGATGAGTGGCCTTGATGGCGCCAGCATCCAGCCCGGAGACCAATTCGTCGTACGTTGCATCGGTGTGACCGACACTGACGACGATGCCTCGCTCGACGAGGGAGCGGATCCGTTCGAGACCGCCTGCTCGCTCCGGGGCGAGGGTCACAAGCCGGATCGAAGGTTCGTCCAGCCAGGAATCGAAGAGCTCGTCGTTGGCCGCTTCGATGTAGCGAAGCTGGTGGGCACCCTTTCGCTGCGGTGAGAGAAACGGACCTTCGAGGTGCCACCCCAGCGGCACGGCACCCGCCTGGATGTCGATCGAATTCCAGGATCGAAACATCTTCGGATAGAGCTCGGCATCGGCTGTCACCACGGTTGGCAGCCACGCAGTAACGCCGGTGGAGGGCAGCCAACGCGATATGGCTTCGATGTCGGCTGGATTGGGACTCACCTCTCGCCCGATCGCCCCGTTTACCTGGAGATCGATCATCCCCGGTGCCACGATATCGGCATCGAGCACATTCGTCGGAAGATCTCCATCCCGATCGCATCCACGGTGCATGCCTGAGATCCTGCCATGCTCGACGACGATCGTGCCTCGCTCCAGGTGCGTCCCGACGAGCAGTTCTCCCCGAATCGCAAACGGGTGATCGTTTTGTTCACGCTGCATTATGATCCACCTCTTTTGCCTGCGTCGACCGCAATTGCCTGGGCCGCGGAGAGTGCCGGATCCAGGACGAGCGACAGGGTTCCGATCGGTTGCTGGCGTTGAATGGCATCGCGCAACCTCGTTCGATACATCGGTACGTAGAGGAGCAATCCGCCGCTCATAGCGAGTGGAAGAGCATCAGTGAAGCCGAGCCGCCGGGCGACGGCAACCACCTGGTTGGCGAGTTTGCCCGCTTCGGTCCCGATTATGTGGTTGGCAACTTCATCGTCATTGCAGCCTGCCTCGATCACGAGGGACGAGAGCACCGCGATCTCACGCTTCCCGGTTGCAGGGTCATACGCCCGACTGACGACTTGCGATGGATCGTCGAGAGACCAGGCTTCCTGCACGAGTGCGGTGAGCGCAGTTGCTGGTCCCAGACCATCGATGTGCTCGGCGATGGCTCGCAGACCCTCCTTCCCCAATGCCCAGCCACTGCCTTCGTCGCCGAAGATGTGGCCCCAGCCCCCAGCTCGCTCGCGCTGACCCGTCGCGTTTCGGCCGAACGCGATCGATCCGGTACCGGCGATGACCGCGACCCCGAGGCGTTCAGGCAATTCCGCCAGCACAAGTTCGCCGTCATTGCTGAGGATAAGGTCGGTGATCGCTCCATGCAGCGCAGGTGCAATCCGCTGCCGATCTCCCGGCCGGTCGAACCCGGCCAGTCCGATCCATCCGCCCGTAAGCGGAAGGTTCGTCTCGCTCTCGGCTGCTACCGTGCGAATGCTTCCAATCAGCACCTCGATGCACGCATCGAATCCGATCACCGCGGGGTTGGACGTGCCGGAAAGATGACGGGTGATCTCGGTGCCAGATTCATCGACGAGCACCGTGACCGTTTTAGTGCCCCCGCCGTCGATGCCGACAAAAACTCGCGCCGGAAGGCTCATAACGATTCTCCGAGCGCTGGTCGTAAGCGTCCCGCGTTGTCGGCCAATCGCTGCCGCGCAGCCTGCGCCGTGAGATCGAGTTTTGCCATGACGATCGCCGTCTTGACCTCCCCGCCTGCTTCTGAGAGGGCGTGCTCGGCATCGTCGCTGCTGGATCCGGTGGCTTTCTGAACGATGCCAACGGACCGCTGCCTGAGCTTTGCATTCGTCGGCTGCACGTCCACCATCAGGTTGCCATATGTTTTGCCGAGCCGGACCATGACACCCGTGCTGATCATGTTGAGGACCAGTTTCTGCGCCGTACCCGCTTTCATCCTCGTCGATCCAGAGAGGACTTCGGCGCCAACAACAGGTGCGATGGCGATATCGACGGCGGCACCGAGAAGTGAGTCTTTCGTATTGCAGAGACCGATCGTGAGCGCTCCGATCGTTCGAGCATGATCCATTGCCCCGAGCACGAAGGGGGTTCGCCCACTCGCGGCGATGCCGACGACCGCATCTCGCTCACTTACTTGCACGTCGTCGAGGGCGGAGACGCCGGCATTGGGGTGGTCTTCGACGGATTCCAATGGATGACGGAGCGCATGGTCACCACCGGCAATCAGCCCGAGGATGAGCGCAGGGTCGGTGTTGAAGGTGGGTGGGCATTCCGACGCATCGAGGACACCGAGACGACCCGATGTGCCAGCGCCGATATAGATCAGCCGTCCACCGCGCTCGATGCGATCGGCGATCGCGTCGACTGCACGGGCGATGACGGGAACCTGTTCGCGAACGATGGAGGCGATCCGGGCGTCCTCATCGTTGATGACGGTGAGCATCGCTTCCGTATCGAGCAGGTCGATATCTGCGGACGCCGGGTTCCGTTGTTCTGTCGCAAGCCGGTCCAGATGATTCAGATCCGGCACTGGGCTATTAAGATCCGTCAAGAAAGACTCCATATCCCAAATTGCGCCTCACGCATCATTGGTTGCTTCCTGAGCGATCGAACGAAAGATATCTCCATAGACAGTATCCGACACGGTGGGGGAAGTGGGAAACAGGTCATGCGTCCTTGATGTCGGCATTCTGCGATTTTGATGCGTATCCAAGCGATTCGGTTGGAGTGGATTTCGAACCGGTCCCCCGCTCCATTCTGTAGGGAGTGAGGGATGCATTGGTGTCGAATGCAGGACCAACAGCATGTACTTCGGGGAGGATCTCAGGAGGAAAGCGGAACCGCAAGTGCTCCTCTGCCGTGCGGAGGTGGCGACCAGCGGCCACGGTCGATGCAACGAGCGCGATCCGGTCCGGGCGCACCGACGACGTCACGTCGACGAGATCGGTAATCGAGATATTCGTACCCAGGACAAGCATTTGCTGGCCCTGGCTGGCCAGACGGATTGCCTCGATAAGGACATCGGTGTCCGTCGTCTCTGTGGTTATGCCGGCCACGAGGGTTACTCCAGCAGCGTTGGTCGGATTGGCAATATCGAGGATAGCATCGAGTTTTCGGCTGAAGAAGCGTTGGGCGAACCGCAGCGCGGCAGGAGGATCGTCGCCGGATTCGACCTGCGATGCGATTGATGCCAACACTTGGGGAAGAATCGTTTCCACAAGTGCCAGAGTCGTCCCGATCGCGGCGAATTCGGCAAGTACCTTGGCTGCTTCGCGTTCGTCGAAGTTCGTCATCGTCGACACCAATTTGCCGACGAGTGGCTGATCGCCGACGGACTGGGGGTTCAACACGCAGGGCGATGAAATTTCCAAGCTGGCGGACATGCTGACGACGATATCTGAAGTGGCAGGCGTTGCAGGCTGGAGCCCTGGTGTCGAGTCACCAGGGGTTACCTCAGGCACAGCCTGGGATTGTAACTGCAGAACGGCCTGACTTATGATCAGGCCCTCCGCCGTGCGATCTCTGAGCCAGATAATCTGTGCGATGTCATGCTCGGAGTACAGGCGCTGGTCACCAGCCGAACGGTACGGTTTGGGAATACCGTAACGACGTTCCCACGCGATGAACGTAGCTGCCGGAATTTCAGTGCGTTTGGCGACCGCGTGCGTGTTATATTCGGGAACATCGCTGGTCACGTACCAACCTCCTGCCGACGCTCGTTGGCGCGTCGAATCCAATTCTAGTCAGGTGTAAACGTCCCCGCCCCATGAATATGCATATTCCGCATCGGCCGCGACCGATCACTATTGCCCACCGGCCCATCAATGTGAGTTCCAGGGCCTTCCTGCACACGTCCGTAGGTTTCGACGGCGCTCGTCGCCTTCCGATTCTTCTTGCCTTCCTTGTGGCCTCGTTGCTGCTCACGGCTTGCGGGAGCAACAGTGGTGGGAACGGCGGCGCAGTGAAGGAAGATCGGCAGTTCGCAAGCAATGCGACATCCAGCAAGCCCAACAAACCAACGGTACTTCCCACGGAAACGAATGCCGCGAAGATCGCTCAGGCTCCCACCGCATCCGCCGCGAGTTCTCTCAAGGTACGCGGAGCTCCCTCCATATCATACATTTTCACTGATAACAGGATTCTTGCGTTTGAATCCGGAACCCCTGGGGCAGCGCCGATCGCCATCCAGATTCCTGCCGGCGAACGATTGCTCGACTATGATGCCTCTCCCGATGGTGACCGCGTGGCTGTCGCCACCGCATCCGACGTGGTGCAGAGCAACGGAAGCTACGAGACCTCGTTAACCATCTGGAGTCACGATGGAAAACAGGTAGGGGAACCGCGAATGCTCTTCCCGATCACTGAGCAGGTCGCCAGTCCGGTCGATCAATCCGCTACAGCAACAGTCACCATTCCTCCTGCGCCGCTGGTAAGTCTCGCCTGGTCAGACCAGGGGGATCAGATTCTGGTCAGTTCCGCCGAGGGAATGGTCGTCACTGTGCCGGTAAGCGGCAACCCTCAGCCGATCACCATCAATCGGTTTGCCGGGCAGATCCTGAGCGCCTCGTGGTCACCGCGAGGAGGCACACTCCTGCTGGTCGTGCGTGACGTCAAGACGCATGGATCGATCGCGCTCGTTTCTCCAAAGGATCATTCTGGAACACTGGAAACGATCTGGCCGCGCTCGGATGAAGCTCATCTCAAATCTGTCGAATCGGCCCAATGGATGCCGGACGGTTCTGGCATCATGTTCACCCAATCCGAACTCCATGATGGGGCACCGGTCGAGGCTCAACTCTTCGAGCTTTCACTGGTTGGCAAGGAACCCGTCGTGATCGCGACGCCAGGGAGGGCCGGTCCGTCGGCGGCCATTTCGTTCTTCGTCGTTTCGCCCGACGGGAAATCGGTTGCCTACACGATATCGCGCCCAACTGGTGATGGCTGGTCGTTCAACAGTTTATGGGTTCGGTCGATCAGAGGGGAGGGTCTGTATTCCGTTCCTGTTCCGTCGTCGGTACGTGCCGTTTCCGACCTTCGCTGGTCGAGCGCAGGATTGATCTGGCAGCAAAGCTCGGTAGATGGAACCGGCGCACCGTTCAATGAAGTCGTGCTCGCCGGACAGGACGGTGCGACCGGGATTTTGGCAACGTCTGGTGGTTCGGCCTCTCCGAGTCCGGATGCGGCAACGCCGATGGCGAGTCCGAAGGCATTGCCGGACGTGTCGCGAGACCCCTCTCCCAAGGCGTCGCCGATCACCTGACAACGGTCATCAGGCGATGGCGTTGCGCCTGATGATCAGTGTCAGTCTATGACTTCTTCTTCCTCGACATACTCCTCGGCATCGAAGATGTTCTTGACGGCGGTCAGGCGTTGCAAGACCCGTTCATCGCTCATCGGATCCATCAGGTCCTGTTCGTGGCCAGTGCTTGGCGATTCCGCAGTATCCCGTGCGGATGCAACGGCATTGGAGCCAGAATCAACAGAAGACGGTTTCGAAGCATTGGGCTCAGGGGTTTCGTCATCGTTGACCGGGCTGGTTGCAGGCGATGTCGGCTCACTACCGGTAGCGCTACCGGCAGCGCTACCGGCACTACCGGCGGTGCTGCTGGCTGCTCGCGCCCGAATCATCGATTGCGCTTCTTCGCGCGTGACGCAGGACACATTGACGTGTCTCTTGAGAAGCCGTGCGACCACGTCCTCGATAATGATGCGAGCCTCGTCGGAATTGACCCGATTGCGGTGGAATTCGTAGGCGGACATGAGGACAAGCTTGTCGGACGAAATCGAAACCGGGTCGACCTGCTGGAGCAACGCCTCGATCCGCCTATTGACGGCTTTGACGTCGGCTCGGATCTTGGGCCAGAGTTCGACGATTGCCTCGAACGAACTATCCGGCAATGTCGTCGTTGCAGAAGCCGCTGGTTGTATCGTGGAAACAGGTCTTGGCATCTCCGGCGCGGCGGCAGGCGGGCTCGCTGGTGAGGCGGGTTTCTGGCGTCGATCTGGTTCCCGCCGCGGAGCTGCTGGTTCCGGATAGTCGGGTCCATCGACATATGGCTCCATGGGAGGAGGAGCTTCGCCGACAGATGATGGCGATTGCCCCTGTGGAGCGGTATCGCGCGGTGTCGGCACCGTCCGGTCGGGGGCAGACGCTGGCTGGCCGCGAACGCGATCGCGCAACGATGGGCGCGGTTGCTCTGGCATGCGCTCCGATTCAGACTCTATGGGAGAAAGTGATGCCCGTTGCATCTCCCGCACCGGCTGTTCCCGGGCTTGGCCAGCGAGAACCGACCTCGCTTCATCGGGTGGGGACGGGCGACTCGTCACCTGAGACTGAGGTTGCGTCCCTCGCAATGATCCCTCAACGATCGCCAATTCCAGGGGGAGCTGACTGAGCGTCGCGTGCTTGACCTTGTAGTCGATATCCGCAAAAAGCTGGGCGAGCGATGCGAGTTCGTAGAGCTGAAAGCCCTCTGCCAACTTACGCGCGTTGGCATCCGCATCGGCCGATCCGCCTGCTCGCTGAAGCATGAGCAGGCGGATATAGGCGACGAGTTGGCGACCGAGCTGGCGCATGTCCTCACCGGCATCGACCGCCTCTCCGATAGATCTCAGCCCCGCACCTGGATTCCGGTCGGCCAGAGCCTGCACGATGGATTCGACACGGTCGTTGCGACTCACGCCAAGGACTGTGCGAACGAGATCGAGCGTCACGCGGGTATTCGTATCCTGATCGTTCTCGCGGTAGACCGCGACCTGGTCGAGCAGACCAAGTGCGTCACGCAGACTGCCGGTGGCATGACGGGCTATCGCCTGTACCGCGTCGGCGTCGATGTCGATGCGCTCCTCGTGCGCGACCTTGCGCAAACAGGCCTGCATCGCCTCGAGATTGATCCGCCGAAAGTCGAAACGCTGGCATCGCGAGACGATCGTCTGCAGAAGCTCTTCCGGATCAGTGGTCGCGAGAATGAACTTGGTGTGGGCTGGCGGTTCTTCAAGTGTTTTCAGGAACGCGTTCGCTGCCACACCTGTAATCTGATGCGCCTCGTCGATGATATAGAACTTCGTCCGCAATTGCGTCGGAGCGTATTTGACGCGTTCCCGGAGGTCGCGGATATCGTCGATCCCGCGATTGCTGGCGGCGTCGATCTCGATCACATCGGTGGTTGCGCCCTTGTTGATCGCGGCGCAGGCAGTGCAGACGTTGCATGGGCGCTTGTAGGGATCGGGGTCGAGGCAATTGACGGCTTTGGCCAGCAGGCGTGCGGTGGTCGTTTTCCCGGTGCCGCGAGGTCCGCAGAAGAGATAGGCATGCCCGATCCGATTCAGGGCGATGGCATTTCTCAGCGTGTTGACCACATGTTCCTGACCGAAGAGGTCGTCCTCGGCGAAGGTCTGTGGCCGATACTTGCGGTAGAGCGATTGGGACTGGTTTGCGGATCTGAGGGAGGGAATGGCATCCGAGCTGGCCGGTTCGGCCGCTGGTTTCCCGTCCAGTGCGTTCAGATTGAAAAGAGATGCGTCGCTCATGCACGTAAACCAATCTTCGGGAATTGGGGAAACAGAAACATCGCTGGAGCAGGTCGAGCCTGACAGAGACGACCATCAACGGGATCACCATGCCACGAGAAGCGGTGTCAAATGGCCCGATCATTCTCGGTCTGCAAGTTCGGCATCAACCCCGCAAGTATACGTGTACGAACATGCGTTCCGCGACAACGGGTTGCTCGCACGTCAATCGCAAGGGGAATGATGGGCACACTCTATGTTGTCGCCACGCCAATCGGCAATCTGGCAGACATGTCACCACGCGCGGTCGAAATCCTTCGACAGGTCGATCTCATCGCAGCGGAAGATACGCGTCGCAGCGCAACACTGTTGCGGGCGTACGACATCGAAACGCCGATGATCAGCTACCACCAGCACAACCTGAAATCGCGCGAGAACCGGCTGCTCGTCGCGCTTGCCGAGGGCGACGTCGCACTCATAAGCGATGCGGGAACTCCTGGTATCGCCGATCCCGGGCGCGAGATCGTTGTCGCTGCGAGAGAAGCTGGTTTCACGATCGTGCCGATCGCCGGTCCGTCATCATTGGCGGCCGCGGTCAGCGCCTCGGGGCTGATTGCCGGGCCGTTTCTGTTCCTTGGCTTTCTTCCGCGAGCGGGTGAGGAGCGTCGTGCCCAGATGGGGAAGGCGGTTGCACTCGGGTATCCGCTGGTGATCTTCGAGTCACCCGTGCGACTTTCCGAAACGCTTGCCGATCTCGAACGCGTGTTTGGGACGCGGGAAGCAATGGTCGCCCGTGAACTGTCCAAACTCCACGAGGAGCTGATTTCGGGAACCCTTGCCGAATTACGCGATCGCTTCGCGGATCGGGAGCCCAAAGGTGAGATCGTGATCGTGGTGGGAGCGGGAGCTGAGGATTCGTCCCCCGAAATCGACGTGCGAGCCGTGATCCGCAACCTGCTTGCCGAGGGAATGAAACCAAGCCGGGTGGCGCGTGAAGCGGCGGCCCTCACCGGCATCGCGGGATCGGATGTCTATGCGCTCGTGCGGACGATTCAGGCGGAGATCGCCCAGACCTGACCAGACGGGAATCGTTAACGGCGTTCGAAGGCGAGCTTGCGGTGATTCATCCTGATGCTCTGCAATATCCCTGTGAGGATCATGAACGTCCAGAGTGACGACACCCCTGCGCTCACGAACGGGAGGGTGATCCCCGCCACGGGCATGATTCCGACATTCATGCCGATATTGAGAAAGGCCTGGAAGAAGAGCACGCCTGAGGTGCAGATGGCGATGCACTGCCCGAAGGAATCGCGGGACACCTCCGCGACCTTTATGCAGCGCCACAGGAAGATGACCCAGGCTGTAAGCAGGGCGATCATGCCTATGAATCCAAACATGCCGCTGGCGTGAGCGAAAATGAAATCGGACTCGCGCACGCCAAGCAGGTTGAGCGTACTCTGCGTGCCACCCTGAATCCCCGAACCGAGCAATCCACCGGCTCCGATGCTGATTCTGGCCTGGATGATCTGATATCCACCGGCCTGGGGAGCGCTGCTCGGATCGTACGACAGGAGGATTCGTTCCCGCTGGTAATCCTGCAGCACGAAGACCCAGGCGAAATAAATCATCGCGGGCATGGCGACGAGCAGGGCGATCAAGTACCGCTTTCGCGTGCGTGCCACGATCAGCGCCGATCCCCACAGGGCGAGGTAGACCATTGTTTGCCCGAGATCCGGCCCGAGCAGGATCATTCCGGTCGGCAGGGCAACGATCAGCCCGGCAATGATGAAGTTTCCAAGGTCCTTCATGTTCTCCCCGCGCGACGAGATAAACGCCGAGAGCGCAATGATCGTCGTGATCTTCGTGAACTCCGACGGCTGGATCGTGGTGAAGCCGAGGTTGATCCAGTTCTGGGCACCGGTACCCGCAACCGCGTATCCCAACGGGCTGAGTACGGCGAGCAGCGCGCCAATTCCGGCGGCGTACAAAATCCACGCTGCGGACTGCAGGTATCGGTAGTCGATCGACGCGGCCATCAACATCAACAAGACACCAATCGCGCTGAAAAATGCCTGCTTCGTGCCTTCGTTGTTGGACAGCAAGGGAGGAAGACCGACGGCGCTCCACACGGTGACGATGCCGAATGCGGTCAACACCAGCATCGTGATGAACATCATCGGATCGAAGTCCCGCCATCGGTCGCTCGCGGCGCTCGGCGCTTGAACAGACATACGTTGATTGCGGCTAAGAAGCATGCTTGGGCCTTTGCGATGACTGATCGTGCCCGGGTGTCAGGAAGCAGGGATTGTCTGCCAGTATTGTTCAGCGTGGACGTTCGCCGACTGCAATGATGCCACACCGATCGGTTCGTCACCCTTCGAGATCACAGGACCGGAACATCGTTCATAGTGATCCGGAAGACGCAGCCCAGCACCTCGGCAGCCCGCTTGCACATCAGCATCCGTGGCAGGAAGAGCTCGAAATAGTGCATGACCGAGGCGATGCTCGTATCGATTGCAAGCTCCAGGGTGATGGTGAGTGCCTCATGGTCGACGCGCATGAAGGATGAGGTCGTGGCGTGATTCACCCGGTCGTGATCATCGAACGCAGCCGGATCGGTCACGCGCACGCGCGATCGATGAACGTCCGACTTGTCGGCGAGAATGACCGCCGCGGAGACCGGATCGACAGGTTCGCCGAGACGACCGTGGTCATCTCCATGCGATCCGATTGCTCCCATGATAACGACAATGTCTTCCGGTGCCATGCCCAGGCGGCGGAGGATCGTGTGGGCGAGCAAGGCACCAGTGGTGGCGTGACCATGCCGTGAAACGACATTTCCAATGTCGTGCAGGTAGCCGGCGGTCTCGGCGAGATCGAGATGGCCTTCGTCGTAGTCCAGTTGCAGCAGAATGCTTCGCGCGATCTGTGCTACGAGGCCGATGTGGCGGAAGCCATGTTCGGTAAAGCCGAGCACGCCGAGATTGTGATTTGCTGCGGTGACAAACGTCTGGACTTCCGGATCTTCCCGCACGACTGAAGGTTCGATACTGGCATGGAGACGTTCCACTCCATTGGATCTCTGGGAGGTGTCGGTCGTGCCGTACTTGGGTTGGCCATTATGCGTTTGGACGACATCACTCACCGTGGGGTTCTCCCTTGAAATAATGATGATTGGTGACCGCATTTAGCTGCACCGATTCCGGGAACATTATAGACTTCAGATGTTCCCACGATGAGTTTGCCCAACGACGAGCAACCGGGAGGGTGCAGATGTTTCCAATAAATGATTCACTCGATTCGATCCTCCTTGGCTGCTTCCTATTTGGACTGATCTTTACCGTGCTCTCGTTTGTGATCGGGGCTGCGGGCGTGGGGATGCATGCCGGTCACGGCGACGGCGGCGGTCACGACATATTCGGCAATGATGTTATTGGTGGTCTCCTCAATATCACGTCGATTCTCGCGTTCATTACCTGGTTCGGTGGGCTCGGCTATCTGGCAAGAGAAGGCATTGGACTCGTCGCACCGATCGCGATCCTGATCGGGATTGGCGGCGGTTTCCTCGCCGCGTTCGCCGTCAGTTGGTTCATGGTCAAGGTCCTGAGGCCAGCGGGCACCGAACTCGACCCTGCCGACTATGAAACTGTCGGAGTGATTGCCAAGGTGACTTCTTCCATACGAGCCGGTGGGTATGGCGAGATCGTGTACGAACAAGGAGGGACTCGCCAGGTCGGAACGGCCAAAGGAGTCAATGATGAACCTATTGCGCGCGGTGCGGAAGTTATCGTTCTCCGCGTTGAGCGCGGCGCGGCGATTGTCGACACCGTCGAAAATCTCATGATGGACAAATATCCCGCCTGACGTGACAAGACATGTTCCGTTCATTCCACTCATTCCACAATCGGTTATCGATCATCGGTATCAACCTGCCAGGCGACAAGGGTATTTCGAATCTGGGAGCCGTGATCAACCACATTTACTAACGCACATCATTACCGGGGCTACGAGCCTTGCTGGGTCATCTGGAGGAAAAACCGTGAGTTTCATCTCCCTCGTCATCGTCGTTGTTGCATTGGCAATTGCACTGTTGCTGATTCTGTCCCTTGCCGCTCGCCTGTATCGCAAGGTCGGTCCTAATCAGGCGCTGATCATCTACGGTTTCGGCGGCACGAAAGTCGTCAAGGGAAGTGGTCGCGTTGTATGGCCGATGGTTCAAACCAGCCGTGAGCTCTCGCTGGAACTCATGAGTTTCGATGTGGCCCCAACCCAAGACCTGTATACGAGCCAAGGGGTCGCGGTCAACGTCGAAGCCGTCGCCCAGATCAAGGTGAAATCCGATCCGGTCAGCATTCTGACATCGTCCGAGCAATTCCTTTCGAAGAACCAGCCTGACCGCGAGAACCTCATCCGCCTCGTCATGGAAGGGCACCTTCGAGGTATCGTCGGCCAATTGACGGTCGAGCAGATCGTCAAGGAACCGGAGATGGTTGCCGATCGCATGCGAGCCAACGTCGCGGACGATACGGCGAAAATGGGTCTCGAAGTTATTTCCTTCACGATCAGGGAAGTACGGGATGGCAATGATTACATCCTGAACATGGGCAAGCCGGACGTGGCGGCCGTTCGCCGGCAGGCCGAGATCGCAACCGCCGAGGCCGAGCGGGATATCGCGATTCGGCGGGCACAAGCGATGCGAGAATCGAAGATCGCCGAAGCCGCTGCGCAGCAGGAGCGAGTGACCGCGGAATCCATCAGTCAGACGAAACAGGCGGAGGCCGTCCGCGACCTCGAGTTGAAACGGGCGGAATACGAGCGCTCGGTCCAGGAGCAGCGGGCGCAGGCGGACAAGGCGTACGAGATCCAGGCCAACATTCAGCAGCAGCGAATCGTCGAAGAGCTGGTGCGTGTCGATCGGGTCCGGAAGGAAGGCGAGATAGCTGTCCAGGAAGCCGAAATCCTTCGCCGCGAGAAGGAGTTGGTCGCGACGGTCCAGCGTGCGGCGGAGGCCGAGCGGACACGAATCGAGACACTTGCCGCGGCCGAGCGGCAAAAGGAAGTGCTGCGGGCTTCCGGTCGGGCCGAGGCGACTCGCCTCGAAGGTGAGGCACAGGCCAACATCATTCGCATTCGGGGTATGGCCGAAGCGGAGATCATCGAGGCGAAGGGCCATGCCGAGGCTACTGCCTTGAAGGTACGCGCAGGTGCCTATCAGGATTACAACCAGGCTGCTGTTCTCGATCGGTTGCTGAGCGAGTTGCCAGCAGTTGTCCGGGCCGCCGCCGAGCCACTCAACAATGTGGATCGGATCACGGTCATCTCGACGGGCGCCGATGGCGTGAATGGCGGAACGGGTGTCAACCGGATCACGAACGATCTGAGTGCGCTTGTCGCGCAGGTTCCCGCACTTGTGGAGTCGCTGACGGGAGTCAATCTTCAGGATCTGCTGAAGCATGTCCCGACGGCCAACAACCAGTACACCGAAAGGGAGGTACCGGTGGCGCGAAAGCCGGGTACGAACAATCCAGTTGTCGAGCGGGTCGATGTCGAGCCGATTACATCGGATGCGTCGATGGTTCAGTCGGTACCGGTTCCGACTTCGGTTGATAGTTCCAACGGAAGCGCTGACAACACATAGTCGCTAAGGGAGCGGGTTTGTTGTCGCACGTAGAACGCAGAGGGTCGCATGGGCGACCCCCTGCGTTCTACTTTGGTTCGGCAGTCTCTTCTATGAGATGAGGCGCGGCGCGTGCTATTCTTCACTACAGTCTGGATGTCGATCTCTGCTATCACGCCCCAAAATTGTTCCGTACATATGCACTGTCGCGACTCCGTTTGAATGAGGCTCATACGTTTATGGACAATGATTTTTTGACACCAATTCCCGGTGGTGACGCGCAACGAATCCGGGTTGACGCGATCGGAGAACCCGGCGGTCGCCGGTTCCGATTGATCGCAGCTGTTTCCGGTGAAACTCACATTCTCTGGATGGAAAAGCAACAACTGCAGGCACTCGGGCTTGCAATCGAGCAGATGCTCGAGCAATTGCCGGATCGATCGAATCTTTTCGAAAGTACCGAAGTGCCGATCGAACTTGACGACACGACGCGCAGTCAGTTTCGGGTCGGCAGGATGGAACTTGGGTTCGATATCACTTCCGACCGCATCATCATTTCCGCTCACGACGTGCAGCAGGAAGATTCCGAGCAGTTTCCGTCCCTGAACGTGCGGGTCACTCGCCATCAGGCGCTTGAAATCAGTACCGATGCTGCGCTCGTCGTTTCCGCAGGGCGACCGAGATGCCCGATGTGCGGATCACTGATGGCCCCTGGTGAGCCGCATGTTTGTCCCGAACAGAATGGCCACCTTCCACTACCGCTCGACGGAGACGAATTCCTGGTTTGACCGGGAACGTCACCTGTCGGGTAAGGGACGGGTTGACAATGCGGACGCGTCAGTCGTAATATGTCTTCACTGGGTGTTTGCCCGGTCCGATAAGGAATACGATTTTGTCCACTTCCCGTCGCAATGCCATTATTAGCCTCGTACTTATTGAGCTCCCAGTAGGGAGCCTTTGGCATGCGGGAGGACAGCACATCTGGTAATCACCAGAAACACGGAAGACAAGATTGCTGGCCTCCCACCTGGGAGGTTTTTTTGTTGCCCGGCCGAGGCGTCACGATCGACGACAGGATCACCTGCTCGAGTCGAGTTCACTCCATCGATTGTGAATGACACGCATCATTCGGGATCGGCGAGTGATTGTGCAGAGACGGCACAGTCATATGGAAACTCGGTCAGACCGGTTTGAAACGCAACGTTCCCGATCGGTGATCGGGGCAGGATGGAAACGGAGCACCAACATGGTCGTCGCAGAATCTCGAGCGGAGGCAGCGTTCACTGCCGAAGAATCCAAACTCGAAGCAGTGAAGGCAGGCATTCCTTCCGCACAGTCGGAAATTCTCTCCGGAGCGCAGATCACCTGCCGCAGCCTGGAGCTGGAGGGTGTCACGACGTTGTTCGGATATCCGGGCGGTGCGGTCATCCCTCTCTATGATGCAATCGCATCGGCGAAGTTTCACCATGTGCTCGTTCGTTTCGAGCAATGGGCGGCATTGGCGGCCCAATCCTATGCGCGAGTCACCGGTGACGTCGGCGTCTGCATCGTTACGTCCGGTCCGGGCGCGACCAATATCGTTACTGCCCTCGCTGATGCGCACCTGGATTCCATCCCCATGGTTGCCATCACCGGGCAGGTCGGTCAGAGCCTGATCGGTCGCGATGGTTTTCAGGAAGTCGATATTACCGGGATCACGCTACCCGTCACCAAGCACAATTACCTTGTGCGACGTGCCGAGGATATTGCGCCGACGATCAAGGAGGCGTTCTACCTCGCGCGCTCCGGCCGGCCAGGCCCGGTGCTTGTGGATATTCCCAAGGACGTGTTCGTTTCCAAGGTGCCATTTCATTACCCCACAACAACCGGTCGGCGGAGTTATCAGCCCAACGTCGTACCCAACATGCGGCAGGTTCGGCTCGCATCCAATCTGATCGCTTCTTCGAAAAAGCCGCTGATCATGGCCGGGCATGGGATCATCCTCAGCAAGGCACGCGAGGAATTTCAGGAGTTTGCCGAGAAAACCGGAATTCCGGTGATCTACACGTTGTTGGGACTGGGCGCGATGGATGAGGCTCACCCGTTGTCGCTGGGCATGATGGGCATGCATGGCCATCGTCATGTCAATAGCGCACTAGAAGAAGCCGATCTTCTGATCAATATCGGCGCCCGGTTCGACGATCGCGCCACGGGACGGCTGAGCGGGTTTGCCACGAACGCGAAGATTATCCATGTCGACATCGATCCCGCCGAGATCGGCAAGAACGTCAAGACCGATGTGCCGGTGGTCGGTGATGCGAAGGAAGCGTTGAAACTCCTGGTGAAGGAGGTCGAGCAACGAACTCACACGGATTGGATGAACTGGATCGATGGGCAGCGTAACCGGGTCCTGGCTGCGGCGCTCGATGACCTGCCGGAATCTCCCGAGCCGTATGCCATCATCAAGGCGATTGCCGAGGTGACCGATCACGAGGCGATCGTGACGACCGATGTCGGCCAGCATCAGATGTGGGCGGCGCAGCACATGGGTATTCGGCACGGAGAACGGTGGGTCACATCCGGTGGTCTCGGCACCATGGGTTTCGGTTTGCCGTCCGCCATCGGCGCGAAGATGGGTCGCCCCGATCTGGAAGTGTGGGCGATCATCGGTGATGGTGGCTTCCAGATGTCGTCGAACGAACTGGCGACCGCTGTCCAGGAAGGTCTCGACATCAACATCGCAATCATCAACAACGGATACCTTGGTATGGTTCGGCAGTGGCAGGATCTCTTCCACGATCACAATTACTCCGAGGTTCGGATCAGTTCGCCTGATTTCGTCAAGCTGGCCGAAGCGTATGGAGCAACCGGTATTCGGGTGATCAGGACCGACGAGATCTATCCGGCGATTGCTCGTGCGAGATCGATCAAGGGGCCAGTGGTCGTCGAATTCGTGGTGGAACCCGAGGCCAACGTCTATCCGATGGTTCCAGCCGGTTCGAGCAATTCAGAGATGGTGCACGACCCGCGATGGACGTCCGAGGAGGATGTGTGAACATGAAACGGACTCATACACTGGTTGTGCTGGTCGAAGACCAGCCCGGCGTCCTCAATCGTGTCGTGTCGCTGATGCGTCGCCGAAATTTCAATATCGATTCGATCGCGGTTGGTCATAGCGAACAGCCCGGGTTCTCCCGGATGACACTGTTGGTCACCGGAGAAGACCATGAGGTCGAACAGGCCGGCAAGCAGCTTTACAAGCTGCTGGAGGTCATCAAGGTGACCGATCTGTCGGTCGACGAGGCGATTACCCGCGAGATGGTGTTGGTCAAGGTTGCTGCGAAGGGCGGTCAACGGGCCGAGATCATGCAGATTGCCGAGGTCTATGGCGCCCGGATCCTCGATGCCATGCCAAGTTCGCTTATGATCGAGGCAACCGGGACCGAAGACCAGATAGAATCGTTCCTCGGAATGATGCGCATTTTCGGGATTCGTGAGATGGTACGCGGTGGCAAGATCGCAATGGCGCGTGCGTCCGGAACGAAGTCTCAGGGCCGAATCGACCGGATCGACGATGACCGTTTCGCGGTTGCCGACTAACCCAACATTGACGATGTGAAGGAAGCGCAAGCTTCCTTCCCTCTTCGTGACCACCGGACAATCGTCCGGCGAACGTATCGTGATGATCACGAGCGTGTTTTTCGAGCGATTGAGGTCGCTTCAGGAGGTTCTTCATGCCTGCGGTCATCTATTACGAGAACGACGCGACGCTTGCCCCACTTCAGGACAAGACGATCGCCATCATTGGCTACGGTGCGCAAGGTCATGCCCATGCACTCAACCTGCGCGATTCCGGACTGAACGTGGTCGTTGGTCTTCACGAGGGCAGCAAGAGCCGGGAAAAGGCAGCGGCTCAGGGTCTGCGCGTCGCGTCGGTCTCGGATGCCGCCGCCGAGGCAGACGTGATCATGTTGCTCGTCCCGGATCATCTGCAGAAGGCTATCTATGAAGAGTCCATCAAGCCAAATCTGACTGCTGGCAAGATGCTGATGTTCGCGCACGGTTTCGCCATCCACTTTGGGCAGATCGAGCCGCCGACCGACGTCGACGTCACGATGATCGCCCCGAAGTCGCCAGGCTCGCGAGTTCGCGAGCTCTACGAAGAGGGGATCGGAGTTCCGGCACTGATCGCCGTGTACCAGGATCCGACCGGCAATGCCCATGAATATGCACTTGCCTACGCCAGAGGCATTGGCTCGCTCAGTGCCGGCGTCCTCCAGACGACATTCAAGGAAGAGACCGAGACCGATCTCTTCGGTGAGCAGGCCGTGCTCTGTGGCGGGGTCTCCGCACTCATCACGGCTGGCTTCGAGACTCTTGTCGAGGCCGGATACGAGCCGGAGAGCGCCTACTTCGAGTGCCTGCACGAGATGAAGCTGATCGTGGACCTCATCTATGAAGGTGGTCTTACGCTCATGCGCGAGGTGATCTCCGATACCGCCGAGTATGGCGATTACTATGCCGGCACGCAGATCATCACGGCGCAGGTCAAGGATTCGATGAAGCAGTTGCTGACCCGCATCCAGGACGGCGATTTCGCCCGTGAATGGATCCAGGAAAACGAGAATGGCCGTCCGAACTTCCTGTCCCTGCGACAGAAGGCAAACGACCATGAGATCGAGCGCGTTGGCGCCGAATTGCGCGGCATGATGCCGTTCCTCAAGAGCGGAAAGGCCGCCCGTGCAGCGGCCCAGGCAGCCCAGATTCACGTCGCACAATAGCCTATCGATCAACAGGAAAGAAGAGTCATCATGACAGACCGGGAAGGCAACGTCGAGAGCGAACGCTCTCGTGTCATCGTCTTCGATACGACCCTGCGAGATGGCGAGCAGTCGCCAGGGGCAACGCTTACAGCTGACGAGAAGCTCGAGGTTGCCGACGCACTTGTGGCACTCAAGGTAGACGTCATCGAGGCGGGCTTCCCGGCCGCGTCCCCCGGTGATTTTGAAGCAGTACGGGCGATTGCCAAGCGCGCCCGGGGCGTCACGATCGCCGGTCTGGCACGCACCGTTCCGGGTGATATCGAGCGCGTGGCGCAGGCGGTCAAGCCGGCGGATCAGCCTCGTATCCATACGTTTATCGCGACCTCGGACATTCATCTGAAGCACAAGCTGCGGATGACACGGGAGCAGGTGCTCGCCCGGGTTCAGGAAAGCGTGACGTTTGCCAAGAGTTTCCTCAGCGATGTCGAATTCTCCTGCGAAGACGCCAGTCGGACCGATCCGGCGTTTCTGGTTCAGGTCTTTCAGACCGCGATCGCGGCCGGTGCAACCACGATCAACGTTCCGGACACCGTGGGCTATACGACACCGGGCGAGTTCGTGTCGCTGATCGAGTACCTGCGGGCGAATGTGCCAAACATCGATGACGCGATCATCTCCGTGCACTGCCACGACGATCTCGGAATGGCGACGGCCAACACGTTGGCGGCGGTCGGCGCAGGGGCTCGCCAGGTCGAAGTGACGATGAACGGGATCGGAGAGCGAGCAGGAAATACGTCGCTCGAAGAGGTCGTGATGGCGCTGCAGACGCGAGGTAACCAGTATGGCAATGTCCAGACGCGGATCGATACACAGCGGCTGGTACCGACCAGTCGACTGGTGAGTTCGCTGACAGGCGTCGCGGTGCAGGTGAACAAGGCGATCGTCGGTGCAAACGCGTTCGCACACGAAGCTGGTATTCATCAGGACGGGGTCCTCAAGGAGCGAACGACGTACGAGATCATGGACCCGGCCGATGTCGGCTGGGACGGTGCCAAGCTCGTACTGGGCAAGCATTCCGGTCGCGCCGGGTTTCGGCATGCGCTGGATGAACTCGGATTGAAGCTCGAGGCCGACAAGGTCGACGAGGTTTACAAGCGCTTCCTGGAACTGGCCGACCGCAAGAAGAACATCTCCGGAGCAGATATCGCTGCAATCGTCGCCGATCAGACACAGGCCGAGGGTTCACCGTTTCATCTCGAGCGCTGGAACGCGAACATCGGCAGTGGCGGTGCCGCTACCGCGAGCGTGGTCATCCAGCGCAAGGGCGTCGAGAACTCCGGTGACGCAGAAGGAAATGGCCCGGTCGACGCGTTGATGAAGGCTATCGACGCCGCCGTCGGGATCGAAAACGAGCTGATCTACTTCAATGTCGGCGCCGTGACGCCAGGCGAAGATGCTCAGGGACAGGTGCATGTTCGGATCAAGGTAAAGGGTGAGATGTACACCGGACACGGTCTCGCGACCGACATCGTGGAGGCGAGCGCGCGGGCATATCTTGCGTCGCTCAGTCAGGTCCTCATCTCGAAGCCCGATACCGTGTTGATGGGGTCATCCACCTCTCGCTGGAGTTAATCGATCGTGGCATCGTCAACTGACAATCCTATTATCCCGTTCACTTCGGTCGCTCCCGGCGAGGAAGATCTGGAGGTCTGGCAACGGGCAAGCGTGGTCCAAAGCTTCAATCACGGTTCTCGCCAGGCCATCCCACTGGCAGCTCAGCAGATCGATGTCGCACATCGCGTCATCGCGATCCACGATCTCAAGGTCGAGCGCGTGCTCGATCTGGGATCTGGCGACGGATACGCGGCTGCCCAGATCGTCGAGCGGCACCCGGTTAATCACGTTGTGCTGGTGGACTTCTCGAAGCCGATGCTCGAGGAAGCGAAAACGCATTTCGCTGGTGCTCCCTTTCCAGTGGCATTCGTCGAGGGCGATCTGCGCTCTGATGACTGGGTTGCCGAGGTCACCGAGAAGAGGCCCTACGACCTAGTCATCTCGCGATATGCCCTCCACCATGTTGCCGATGAGCGGAAAGAAAAGCTTTACCGGGAGGTATTCGCTTTCCTGCGACCGGGCGGCGTATTCCTGAACATCGAACATGTTGCCTCGCCGACTGATTCCCTGCATGAGGCGTTCGAGCGGCTCATGATCGAAGGACTTGTTCGTCAGCAGGCAACGGAAGAAACCCGTCAGGAGATCGTCACGTCGTTCCGAGCCCGTCAGGACAAGGATGTCAACATCCTGGCGCCGCTTGACGTGCAGCTTGGCTGGTTGCGCGAGATCGGGTTCGCGGATGTCGATGTCGTCTTCAAACTCTTCGAATTGTCGGTGTTCACTGGCCGCAAACCGGAGTAGACCATTCACCGTTCCTTGCTCGGTTCAGACTTCGAACACGTCGACCGGGATTCGTTCGTGCAGGTATATGGAGGCGAGACGTGGTTTTCGAGCCGCAGACATTATCCGAGAAGCTTTGGGACTCACATATCGTTCGATCGGCGGTCGATGAGCCCGATCTTCTGTATATCGATCTGCATCTGATCCACGAAGTCACGTCTCCGCAAGCCTTCGATGGCCTTCGGCTCGCGGGCAGAGGTGTCCGCCGCCGCGACCTGACCATCGCGACGGCCGATCACAATGTGCCGACGGTCGGAATCGGCCTGCCAATTGCCGATCCCATATCTGCGACACAGGTTCGAAAGCTTTCCGAGAACTGCGCGGAGTTCGGGATTCGCCTGCATCCGATGGGTGATCCGGGGCAAGGCATCGTGCATGTCATTGGTCCCGAGATGGGCTTGTCCCAGCCGGGCATGACGATCGTGTGCGGTGACAGTCATACATCAACGCACGGTGCGTTCGGGGCGCTCGCCTTCGGTATCGGTACGAGTGAGGTCGAGCACGTTCTCGCGACGCAATCCTTGCCGCAAAATCGACCTGCGACGATGTCGATCACCGTGGACGGGACGCTTCAAGATGGCGTCACGGCCAAGGATGTCATCCTCGCGATCATCGGTCGTATCGGGACAGGGGGTGGCGCAGGTTCGATCGTTGAGTATCGCGGATCGGTGATCCGGGATCTCTCGATGGAAGGCCGGATGACCGTCTGCAACATGTCGATCGAGGGCGGCGCGAAGGCGGGCATGATTGCTCCCGATGACACCACGTTTGCCTATCTCGAAGATCGACCATTCGCGCCCAAGGACAAGGAATGGGAGCTTGCTCTCGATGCATGGCGAGCATTGCCGACGGACGAGGGAGCAACCTTCGGGACGGAGATCGCGATCGATGGCAATGCCATCACCCCTCATGTGTCGTGGGGTACCAATCCAGGCCAGGTCGTTCCGATCGATTCGGTGGTTCCCGATCCGTCGTCGTTCGCAACGCAGCTCGATCGAGATGCCGCACAGCGGGCGCTTCGCTACATGAATCTCGAGCCTGGCACCCGCATGCGAGACATCATGGTTGATACCGTATTCATCGGGTCCTGCACGAACAGCCGGATCGAAGATCTGCGCGCGGCTGCCCAGATTGTCGACGGCCGCACGATCGCGTCGTCGGTTCGCGGATTGGTGGTGCCTGGCTCGATGCGGATCAAGGCTCAGGCCGAACGTGAAGGTCTCGACCGCATCTTCGAAGCGGCTGGTTTTGAATGGCGCAACGCTGGATGCTCGATGTGTCTTGGAATGAACCCCGACCAGATCAAGCCGGGCGAACGGTGCGCCTCGACCAGTAATCGCAATTTCGAAGGACGCCAGGGCAAGGGCGGGCGGACGCATCTTGTCTCGCCTCAAGTCGCGGCGGCAACGGCAATTGCCGGATTCTTCGCGACCCCCACCGATCTCTAAGCACGCAAAAGGAGAACACCTTGGAGCCTGTCAAGAAGATCGAGGGGCGAATCGTTCCCCTCGATCGCAGCGATGTCGATACCGACCAGATCATTCCCGCGGTCTACCTCAAGCGAGTTGAGCGGACTGGGTTCGGTGAGGGCCTGTTCGCTGCCTGGCGCGAATCCGATCCGGGTTTCGTGTTGAATCGGCCGGAGTTCGAAGGTGGCAAGGTGCTTATCGCCGGTCCGAACTTTGGGACGGGATCGTCTCGCGAGCATGCCGTGTGGGCGTTGATGGACTATGGCTTTCAGGCGGTGATCTCTCCCAAGTTTGGAGACATCTTCAAGAACAACGCGACCAAATCCGGCCTTGTTCCTGTCACGGTTGACCCCGAGTTCGGTGCGCAACTGCTGGAAGCTGCTGCCGAGCAGCCATTCCTCGAAGTAATCGTGGATATCGAGACCCGAACCGTCTCGGCTCCCAGCCTGGGGTTATCCGCGTCGTTTCCGATGGATGATTTCACCCGGCACCGGTTGATGAACGGACTGGACGATATCGGCATCACCCTTCAGCACGGAGAAGACGTTGACGCCTACGAGCAGCGGCGACCTTCCTGGCTGCCGACGATTACCCCGCTCGGCAGCACCGACAACTGATCGCGGCGACTACATCGCTCTTGGGTCGCTGGTCGAGTCTGCGATATGCGCCTCGCCGACGGTCGCGACAGAACTGAATTCATGGTCTGACGCCAGTAGAAGGATTGATTCTCGATGACGCAAACTGCTCTGACGTATCGTATTGCCGTGTTTTCCGGTGACGGTGTTGGACCGGAGGTCATGGCACAGGCGCGGCGCGTGTTGGCAGCAGTTGGTCAGCGGTCTGGCTCTCGCTTTGTGTTCGAGGACTTGCTGATCGGTGGAATCGCGATCGACTCTTATGGGACTGCCCTGCGAGATGAGGATGTCGAAACCGCGCGGGCGTCCGATGCCATCCTGCTCGGTGCTGTCGGCGGTCCAAATTGGGATAATCCAACCTCCTCGGTCAGGCCGGAACAGGGATTGCTGAAGATCCGAAAGTCGCTCGGCCTGTATGCCAACTTGCGGCCGGTGACGGTGCATCCATCACTCATGGAGGCGTCACCGATCAAGGCTGATCGCTTGCATGGGACCGATCTTGTTGTCGTTCGGGAGCTCACCGGGGGTCTGTATTTTGGTGAACCATCGAAACAGTGGATCGAAAATGGGGAGCGCGTTGCGGTCGATACGCTGATCTACCGCGAGCACGAGGTGGTGCGTGTGGTCCGACTTGCGTTTGAGATGGCGAGCAATCGAAAGGGCAAGGTAACCAGCGTCGACAAGGCGAATGTGCTTTCCTCGTCCCGACTCTGGCGGGCGATCGTAACCGAGATATCCGCTGATTTTCCGAACGTCACGCTCGAACACATCCTCGTCGACGCGATGACGATGAAGCTGATCCAGTCTCCGGCATCGTATGACGTGATCGTGACGGAGAATATGTTCGGGGACATCCTGACCGACGAGGCCTCTGTCCTGAGTGGTTCGCTTGGACTTTTGCCCTCTGCCAGCATCGGGGCGGCCGACGCCGGCGGCAAGGTGCTCGCTCTCTACGAACCCATCCATGGCACCGCACCGGATATCGCGGGGCAGGGCAAGGCGAATCCCGCCGGCATGATCCTCTCCGCAGCGATGCTCCTGCGGACGTCGCTGGGTCTTGATGCCCAGGCAGATGATGTCGAACGGGCGGTAGCGGAAACCATCGATGCAAGGATTCGCACGTTCGATCTCGGCGGCACAACCTCGACGGTTGAGTTTGGTGACGCAGTTGTCGCTCGCCTCATCTAGAACCGTGAAATCGGCTGATTGTGAAACACCCTCTCAGACGGCATTTCCGTCTGAGAGGGTGTTTTGTGACTGGCATGGCGATGATTCGTGGCGATTGGTGTGGTTGCAGAGGGCGAATTCGGGCGAAAGCCCGATCCGATGAATGGGGCTCAGCCGCTCCCGCGACCAGAATCCATATCCGAATCAGATTCGGCATCCGCTCCGGCCGGATCGTGCTGGGAAGACGCTGTACCGATGCCGGGACTGGTTACAAATGGTGTGGTCGCCGTGGCGGTTCCGAGCGGCAAGGGCTGAAATTCCACCAGTGGCGGATAGGTTTCGTCAGTGGATATCGTCACCACGTCGATGTCTGTTACCTCGAAGGTTCCAAACACCGTATCTTTCCAGGATGCGAGTTTCGACGGCAGATCTTCGATTGGGGCGTGCTCGATGTAATGGCCGATCGTGACATGGGGCAGATACGGGTAACGCGTATTGGGCGGAATGAGGGTGATGTCGAGGAGTCGACGCTGAATGCGGGAAAGCGACGCTCCATCCTCGATCCCCAGAAATGGTGCGTCCAGGAAGGAGTTCAGGCCGACGACTTTCACGCTGAATCGCGGAGATTCGGCGATCGGAATTCGGGCGACGCTGCAGAATTCTTCCAGTCGCGGCAGATTGATCTCGTCTCGCGCCCTGGGCATCATGCTGACGAATCCAAGCTCCTGAATGGGAATATGGAGGAATCCATCCGGGTGCAGACGCACGAAGGGATACTCGCGAAGGGCATCCCTGACGCGTTCGATTTCGTCGTTCAATGCCTCGCGGGGAACGCGCACGCAACAGATCGCGAACGACGATGCTCCAGCTCGCCAATCGTCCGTATCGTGACGCCCATCCTCAACGAACGGGGCCATCTGAAAGTTGTCCCAAACGCGATGATAGGCGTCGAGCTGTTCGACCGGAATATCGGGAAGCCATGAAAGTGGATGACGCAATCTTCTGCGCCAAACCTTGAACGAGACACCCCTTTTGGGGCGACCGTCGTTCCCGCTCACCCTATTCAACGGCCTTGACTGTCAAGGATATCTGCCCACCGGGTGTCTGGACAATCGTCCGATCGCCGACCTTCTTGCCAATCAGGGCACGCCCGATCGGCGATTCGTTGGAGATCATGCCTTCGGTTGGCTTGGCCTCGATCGCGCCCACGATCTTGTATTGCTCGTCTTCACCGTCGAAGTCGACCGTGACCAAACTGCCGACGCGGACGATACCGGAGCCATCGTGACCACTGTTGGCATCCAGGACCTTGACATTGCGCAGCATGCCTTCGAGTTCCGCGATTCGCTTCTCGATCATCGCCTGGTCCTGGCGCGCCGCGTCATATGCGGCGTTCTCGCGGAGGTCGCCATGCGATCGCGCCTCAGCGACTGCGGCGATGATATTTGGCCGCTTGATTTCCACGAGTTCGAGCAATTCGGCGGAGAGCCGGGCGAAGCCCTCCTGTGTAACTTCGACTTTCTTCGTATCCATGCTATTCTCTCCTCCTCGATGGTCATGGCTCTGAGAACGCTGTACCGATCCTCGCGTCAACGCACTGCAGACAGCGCGTACGACAGCACTTTTGGCGCGTATACAGTCGTTCCGGGCAGCCATCGTTGTGGCGTACCCGGTACTCGTTCCATGATAGTCATTGGTCGCCGCAGAACATGCCGCGCTAATGCGGGTACGTCACGACGTCGCCGATGGTTGAATTCCGACGATGAATAAGAGACCTTACTCCACTTCGAAGGTTGCTTCAATCTCCACGGCGATCTGATTCGGCAAAGAGACGAATCCAACCGCCGATCGCGTATGCCTTCCCGCGTCCCCCAGCACCTCTACAAGCAGGTCCGAGCAGCCATTGATGACGTGGGGATGACCACCAAAATCCGGAGCACTGTTTACCATGCCGAGGAGCTTGATCGTCTTCGTGATCCGGTCGAGGGAACCAAGCGCTGCCTGGGCGGTGGCCAGAATCTGCAATCCCACACTGCGCGCCGCCAGATAGGCGTCTTCGACGCTTACCTCGGTATCGACCTTGCCATTCGGCAGGTCTGCAGCCGGTCCGGTTCCGCTGATGAACAGCAGGTTGCCGGTCCGTTGGAAGCGAACATAATTTGCAGCAGGTTCGATCGGTTCCGGGAGAGTGATTCCGAGTTCGATGAGTCGTTGTTCTGCAGTCATGGGTGCTCCGGCCTTTCGGAATCGGTGTAGTTATCGTTTGCCCAGCTCGCCAGAGATACGGTCGATGGCGTTCGTCAGGGCGTCGTCGCTGGTGGCGAACGAGAGGCGGAAATGACCGGTTGCGCTGTCGCCGAATGCCGAACCGGGTACCACTGCGACGTGTGCTTCCCGGAGCAACCGGTCGGCGAGCGCAACGTCATCCATGCCGCTCTCGCGAGCATCGACAAGCGCATAGAACGCACCTTCGATAGGGTGCACCTTCAGGCCCCTGACCTGGTTCAGCCCATTGGTGATCAGTTGCCGTCGTCGATCCCAGTACGTGACCATCTCCGTGATGGCCGTTTGATCGCCGGTCAGGGCGACGACGGCGCCCGCCTGCGCAAACGACGTGGCACACGTCACAGCGTGGCTATGCACCTTGGCGATCTCCGAAATCAGCTCCGGAGGACCGGCGACGTATCCGATCCGCCATCCTGTCATCGCGTAGGCCTTGGAGAGCCCGTTGAAGGTCAGCGTGCGTTCAGCCATGCCGGGAAGGGTGGCAATACTCGTATGGACCTGGGTGCCATAGAGAATTTTTTCGTAGATCTCGTCCGTCCACACGAGGATGTCGTGGTCATTGGCAAACGCGGCAACGGCAGCGAGCTCCCCAGAAGTCATGACACGCCCGGTCGGGTTGTTCGGCGAGTTGAGCAGTATTGCGCGGGTGCCAGGGGTAAAATACGCTTCGAGGGTGTCACGCGTGATCGTGAAGTTATCGTCCGGATCGAGGCCGACATGGATCGCGCGACCTCCAGCAAGCTCGATCATCGGAACGTACGAGACCCAGGCAGGTTCGAGGATCATCACATCGACTCCCGGTTCGACGAGCGCCATGGCAGTCTCGAACAGGGCGGCCTTACCTCCCGGTGTGACAAGGATACCGCCAGCGGGATCTGACTCGATGCCATTGTCGGTTTTCAGCTTCACGGAAATCGCCTTGCGCAAGGCAGGGGTTCCCGCGCTGGCGACATAATGCGTATCACCAGCGTTCATCGCCTCGATCGCGGCGTCTCGGATATGCTGCGGAGTGATGAAATCAGGATCGCCGCCGCCAAGATCTATGACGTCGATTCCCTGTGTCTTCAGCAGGCGTGCCTTGTCCGACACTGCGATTGTGGGTGAAGGTGCAGCATCGCGTACTCGCTTCGCGAGATATTGATCGTAGGTATGCCGGAGCGCCACGTCACCAGTCCTCTCAGTCGAATGCAATTGATCCAATGTTTTTCTGAAAGATGCGTCCTCGAGACGAAACTCTTCCTTCAGCGCTTGCTCCAGAGATTCTATCGCGTGAGGCTGGTCGGCGGGTGTTTTAGCTCGAACCGTTTCGGTCGGATGCCATGCCGGAATGTTCGCAGAATCGATCGAACGGCCCGTGGATGGAGATCGTTTCGAGCGGTCAAGTCTGGCCCCGTAACGGGCATTCACCATGCATCCCCGGTTTTTCAATTCGTCAGTTCGAGCGAATGGCCGGCAGGGCAAATCGATGATAAATGCCGCATTACCTGGTGCGCACCGTTCTTCATTGACATGTCCATCAACCCGTGTGGGTTCTCGGACGTCGCGGCAAACCCGCACCGAGCGCAGCGAGATCGGGTAACCTGCGAGGAGGTCGCCATCGGGATCAAGATGGAATGAATGAATGTCCGTCTGAGTGAGGAGGATTCGTGAACAAACCGATGAATCGCGGGAAGCGTGCATGGAGCGGCGTAATCACAATCGCGATCGTGTTGATGTTGGCGAGCATGTCACGTCCGGCGTTCGCACAAACCGGGTCGAACACCGAGTATGCGCTTGCCGACAAGAGCGTGGTCGAATGGTCCGATCCATGGCAGGTCGACGAACGAACCAGCGGCTACAGCCACGATGCCGCTGGTGATGTCGTCACGCTGTTGAATGGTGACAACCGGTTCACCCTGACAACCTATCCGGGAATCGTGACACCTGTCGAAGGCAGGGATGCCCTGTTGGATCAATATCAGAAGACCCGTGACCAGGTCGTAACTGTCGATGCCGGAGAATCCGGTTCTATAGCAATGAGTTCGCTGGTGTTTGCCGATACGACCGGCGCGATCCGGGCAAGCTACAGTTCCTGGTCACTGAGTGCGGACGAGCGCACGCTTATTGGCGCGGAGGTGGTTTCCCCCATCGGCGATATCGAAACGGCATTGAGTGATGCTCAGGCCGGGATCACGATCGACGGTGTGGCGGTACTTGCTGATGCAGACTCCGCTGCGATCAGCAAGGAGATTGCCGGAGCGGAATCATCCGGAGCCACGGCCGCCCCCGCTGTAAAAACCACGAACCCGGGCGGGAGCACTGAGGAGCTCGATCCAGTATTTGTCGAAGCCGGATTGCTTACCGACGAGTCCTACAAGAGTCCTCAATTCGGCTATGCCGTCGACTGGACCTCTCCATGGGGTTTGAATCCGGATGATACCGAGGCCGTCATCTCGAACACCAGTTCAGTGACCGATGCCCTGTACATCGCAATCGGCGGACCTTCTTATTCATTGCTTGCCATTGCCGGAGTTGAATCAGGTGGTTCGCGGCCCGCCGATCTGACAGCTATCTGGGCGTCGCAGGAATTTCTCGACCAATACTCCGGTGCCGGCACAACGGTTCTGCTCGAAGATAGCGCGAAAGCGGGAGGGGCAGTTGTCACGATTGGTCCACTTCAGTCTGACGAGAGCAGCAATGTGGTCACGGTTCGCGAGCTTGTCTCTCTCGACGGCGGAACGACGTTCGTGTTCCTGACGCTGATTAATCCGGTCGAAGAGTTCGCCACCGTATACGACAGCGTGCAGAGCGACGTCATGCTGAATGGAAAATCGGTCATGGGGTTCTTCAGCAGGAACGAGATCGTTGCCGCCCTGCCGTAACATCGGTCCGTGAAAGTCTCCGATCGGAAAACCACTCACCGGTAGGAATCCGCGTTCGTGGAATAATGGGAACTACAAACATCGCTCCGACGTCTTGCTCGTGTACCTGTTTCCAGGGACGGGACAGAACCAACGCCTTGGCAAGCGCGCCAAAATCGGTTTTCGGCGCGATATTCCGTAGATCGATCCGGAGTCAGGATCAGCGCAATAGGAGGGGACCGATGAGAAATTCGTGGCCGACAAATCTGTTCAGAACGCTGGTGGTCCTGCTGTTTGGCATAACAGGCCTTGTGCCCATCCTCGCCCAGGAGGCCGCTTCGGCACCGGCGGCAATCGCCCAAACGGATGGTCTCATCGACGATTCGACATACATCTCCCTGGCGACAGGGGAGCAATACACATGGTCGGGAAGCTGGGCGTACGACGAGTCGAGCTCAACCGCCAAGTCCGAGGGCGAGGTGATCGCCCTCTCGTCCGACACGGGAGCGGTCCTGTTTTCGTACTTCCCGGTGGGAATCGACAAGGACAAGGCGCGGGACATCATACTCAGCACGTTTGAAGACAGCGCAGACGGATTCTTAAAGGTCGATCGAGGTGCATACGACAATGTTTCGTATTCACTCGACCGCGCGAACCTTTCCGGTGATGAGCTCGGAATTTTCACGCTGTTCGTCGAGCGGTCCAACGACATCTTCGTGTCGCTCTTCCTGGCTCCGCAAAATACGTTCGCTGCGGGACTCACGGATGTGCAGGCGCAGGTGCGGATCGACGGAGCCGGCGTGTTCGAAGGAATCGAGCCAGCTGGATTGCAGACGGCTCTCGATGACAGCGCCGCGGTATCGCCCGTGACTCCGAGCGTGAAGTCTGGTGAAGAAACATCGACGCCGAGGAGAACGCCAACCGAGGTCACGACTGAAGAAGACTTCCCGACGGAAGCAGTCACGGACGAGGACACTCCGACGGAAGAAGCGACCGAGGAAGCCACCCGCGAAGGAGCCACTTTAGGCGATCCAACGGCAGCGCCCACATCGAGGTCGAGGCAGACGACGACAAAGGAAGATTCTTCACCAACGGCAGATACCTCCAGCGATGCTGGCGACTTCGCCGATGTCGGCGTGATATCGGATGGTCAGTACGAGAGTCCGCAGTTTGGCAGCAGCGTCACATGGAACAACGCGTGGACCATCGATACAGCAGCCGATACTCCCGTGGCGTCAGATACAGAGGAAGGAACGGATCTGATCTCGCTTGCGCATGCGGATCGGCAGGGACCAGATTCTCTTGGCTCTGTGTACATCCGAATGTTCAGCGTCGATGGCACTGATACGCCTGAGAGCATCGTGAAGTATTGGACCTCCGACTCCTACCTCACGGAAGGAGCCGGAAAGGGATCAACCATTCTGCTGTCGGATTCGACCGCACAGGAGGGTGGAGTTGTTCTGGTTTCCAAACTCGACAATGGAGCCGAGCTCGTTCAGTACCTCTCCGTTTTCTTTCTCGACCGAGGCAAGACGGCGGTCATTGTCGAGTTCTATGCAACGCCTGATTCGGTGGAACTCGCACTTGCCGATGCCCAGGATGGCATACAGATCGAAGGCGATTCCATTCTGACGCTGTTCGACGGGAAGCAGATCATGGCCGAGATTTAGAGCGACCGGCAATAGGCATCATGTGAGTCGTCGCGTGGTGGGGCGGCCGGACCAGCGGTACCGGGTTCGGGCGCGCTGGATCAGGCAGCGGGTGACGACGAACGCGGCCGCCAGGAACAGATA
>JAABUS010001959.1_pt1 | contig 41561 bp, 39 predicted proteins | sample 5560161 | NCBI WGS metagenome assembly JAABUS01 (sample SAMN10711885, study PRJNA513376) | rock metagenome | isolation source: Antarctica rocks | place: Antarctica: Victoria Land, Trio Nunatak nord | collected 2016-01-04
CCGGGGTCGGCGGTGTTGATCGACAGGCCGCGGGCGGACAGGCCGTACAGCAGGTTCTTGCCCACCGCGCGGAAGTAGCTCGCGCCGAGGAACACGGCGATCTCGTCGATGGTGTCCGCACGGTTGATCGCGCTGTGCAGGCGGAAGCCGGCGTAGCCCAGGTCCTCGTCGCCGGGCGGCGCCGTGGTGCCGAACTCGAACTGGCTGGGCCGGTAGCGCAATGGCAGCGCCTGGCCGTCGGCGACCTCGTATAGGTCCACCCGGTTGGCATAGAGCGAGCCGCGGTGGAAGAACTGCGCCTCGAACGGCAGGCCGCGGCCGCGCCACAGCGATTGCGCGGGATCGAAGCGGATGCTGCGGTAGGCGTCGTAGGATAGCTTCGCCAAGGCGTCCGGCAGCTTGGTGTCCGGTGCATGGAACGTGGCGTCGGCGAGGGCACGAGCCATTCTCCGGACCGTTTGCGCGTCGAATGGCGCCGGTGCCGGCTCCGCTGCCTGCAGCGTAAGCCGGGGTGCCAGTCCCATTGCCAAAGCGCCCGCCATCAATCGCCGTCGTTGCATGCGTGTCCTTGATTTCGCGTGGCTTGGTTTCGCCTGGGTCTAGGTGCCCATGGAATACTGCGGGATTGCGGCGGCTTCGTGATTGACGCCCTTTGACGGCAAGGGGATAGTCGCGTCAACGATCCGCCCTGCGACGGCGGAAGATGTCCCAGGAGGACACGATGACCACACGCCGAATGCTGGTGCTGGGTGCTGCCGCGGCCCCGTTGCTGGGACGCCTCGCCGTCGCGCAATCTGCCGCTGCTCCGTCCAGCGATCCGCTCCGCATCGGCTGGCTCGCGGCGCTCACCGGAGCGAGCTCCGCGCCTGCCGTCGGCTTCAACCGCGGCGTGTTGTTCGCCGCCGACGAGCTGAACGCGGCCGGCGGCGTGCAGGGACGAAAGGTCGAGATCATCACCCGGGACACCCAGGGCGATCCGACCAAGGCGGTGAACGCAACGCAGGAACTCATCAGCCGCGCCAAGGTCCACGCCATCTGGGGTCCCACCAACTCCGGCGAGGCGCTGGCGACCACGCCGATCATGGCGCGTGCCAAGATGCCCTGCGTGCATCCCTGCGTGGTGGACAGCCTAATCGACCCGGTGAAGTTCCCCAACGCCTTCCGCATGGCGCCCAGCAACGGCCAGTGGGACGACGCGGTGCGCAGCTACGTGCTGAACACGCTGCAGACGCGCGAGGTCGCGGTGTTCGGCGATACCACGGGGTACGGCACCAGCGCCGTTGCAGCCTCGGTTGCAGCATTCGCCAAAGATAGCGCCAATGTGGTGAACCAATCGTTAATCGACGCGACGCAGCCGGACGTGACGCCCGACATGCTGCGCGCCAAGACCGCCGGCGCCCGGGCAATCGTGGTCTGGAGCGTCAGCGTCGGCATGCTGTCCCGCCTGATGAACGTACGGGACGCGCTGGGCTGGGACGTGCCGATCGTCGGACACCCCTCGCTCGGCTCCGGCGAGATACGCGGCCTTTTGGAGAAGCCCGGCAGTTGGGAGAAGGTGTTCATGGTGGGTTACCGGAGCTGCAGCTTCGGCGAGGACGGCAAGCTGCCGGAGCGCAGCCAGGCCTTCGTCGCCAGGCTCGCCGGCAAGGTGGCGCTCAACGACACCAGCCTATGGTGGGTCGCCTGCGGCTACGACGCCGTGAAGCTGATCGCGACCGCGGTGGAGACCAGCGGCGCCAGCACGTTCGACGCCATCATCGGCGCCTGGAATCAGACGACGGCGTATCCCGGCATCTTTGGCGATTACTCCTACAGCCCGGAAAACCACAACGGCTATCCGCAGGCGGACGTCGTGATGTCGCGCGCCAACTCGCAGCGGGACGGCACCTTCGCGCTGGCGCCGGGCACCGCGTAGCCGCGCCGTGCTGGCCTCCATCATCGCCTCCGGGCTGGCGCTGGGGGCGGTGTACGCCCTGATCGGCATCACCTACAACGTGATGTTCGCGGCGTCCCGGGTGATGAGCTTCACCGCCGGACAGCTCGGCATGCTGGGCGGCGTGTTCGGCGCGCTGTTCGTGGGCCGGCTCGGCCTGCCCGGCCCGATCGGCCTTGTGCTCACCCTAGCCGCCTGTGCCGGCGTCGGCGTGCTGACCGAGATCATTGCCGTGCGCCCGGTGCTCGCCAGCCTGGAAAAACATCTGTACGTACTTTCTACGCTCGCCGCCGCATTGCTGATCCAGCAGCTCACGGCGATCGAGTGGAGCACCGAGCCGCAGCCCTTCCCGCGGCTGCTCGGCCTCGGCTCCGGCATCCTCGACGAGAAGTTCTGGCTGCCGGTGCTGGCCTGCGCCGCCGTCATCGCCGGGCTCGAGTGGATGTATCGCCGCACCCTGGTCGGCCGCGCCTTCATCGCCATCGCCGAGGACAACTTCGCCGCCAGGGCGCTCGGCCTGCCGGAGCGGCGGCTGCGCATGGCGAGCTTTGCGCTGGCTGGCGCCGTGGCAGGGCTGGCCGGGTTCAGCAGCGGGCAGCTTTTGCTGGCGTTCTTCGCCAATGGCGCGATGCTGAATTTCTACGGCTTCGTGCCGGTGGCGTTGGGCGGGCTCGGCAACAACCGCGGCGCCGTGGTGGGCGGCTTGGCGCTCGGGCTGTTCCAGCAGGCGGCCAACTTCACCGTGGGCGGCGTGTTCGCCAGCGTGCTGGTTTTCACCGTGTTCATCGTCGTGCTGCTCGCGGCGCCGCAGGGCCTGTTCGGCGCGCCCGCGATGCGGCGGGTTTGATGCCGGACGTCGCCCTGGCCCGCACGCGGCTTGCTGCCTCCGGGTCCATGACCGCCGCGCTGCCCTACTTCGCTTTGCTGCTGGCGGCGCTGGCCCTGCCGCTGGCCGGGCAGGAATACTGGACGGTCATCGCCACCCGGGCCGCAATCTATTGGGTGCTGGTGTCCGGGCTGAACCTTGTCGTGGGTTTCGCCGGTCAGCTCGCCATCGGCTACGTGGCGCTGCTGACGCTCGGCGCGTACACCGCCAGCGTGCTGGTCGAGCGCGCCGGACTCCACCCTTTCCTGGCGCTGGCGGCGGCGGCGGTTGTGGGTGCCGCGGCCGGGGTCGTTGTCGGCCTGCCGGCGCTGCGGCTGCGCACGTTCTACTTCGCCATGACGACGCTCGGCTTCGCCACCATCGTGACCCAGGTCGCACTCGCCTGGACCGGCGTGACCGGCGGCGGCATCGGCGTGCCAGGCCCTGCGCTGGCCGCACCCTTCGACACCGCCCATGGCTTCTATCTTCTCTGCGTGGCGCTCGCCGCCGCCTGCACCTGGATGACGCTCAACGCCGCAAACAGCCGCTTCGGCCGCTCCCTGGTCGCCATCCGCGACGCCGAGGTCGCCGCCGAGGCTTGCGGCGTCGCCAAGGCCCGGCTGCTGATGCTTGTATTTCTGTTCAGCGGTGCGCTCGCGGGCATCGCCGGCGGGCTGTTCGCCACGCTGCAGAGCTACATCACGCCGGACGCCTTCACCTTCGACCTTTCGGTGCTGTTCTTCATCGCCATCCTGATCGGCGGGCGTGGCTCGGTGCTCGGCCCGCTGCTCGCGACTCTGCTGCTGACCGCGCTGCCGGAGTTCGCCGCGCCGCTGGTCGCCTGGTCCACCTTCCTGTATGCGGCGCTGCTGCTGGCGATCGTGCTGCTGGTGCCCGGCGGCATCGCCGACGTACTGGATTTTCGAAATCGCCGCGCCTTGCCCAGCGGCCGGGCGGTCGTGCCGCGCACCCAGCTTTTGCTGGCGTTGCTCTCCCGCGGCGTGGGTCGGGACGCGCTGACGCTTCGCGGCATCACCCTCAGCTTCGGCGCGGTGCGGGCGATCGACGGCCTCGACCTCGACCTGCGGCCCGGCGAGGTGCACGGCCTGATCGGCCCCAACGGCAGCGGCAAGACGACGACGCTCAACGCCATCTGCGGCTTCGCCGTCCCGCAATCCGGCACGGTCCGGGTGGGCGGCACGACGCTGCCGATGGGCGCCGCACCACGGCGCGCCGCCGCCGGCATCGGCCGCACCTTTCAGACGCCCCGCATCGTCGGCGAGGCGTCGGTGATCGACAACGTCATGATCGGCGGCACCATCCTGGGCCGGGCCACGCTGCTGGAGACGCTGCTGACCCTGCCGCGCCACCGCCGCGAGGAGGCTGCGTTGCGCGACCGCGCCATGGCCGCGCTCCGCGTCGTCGGGCTGGAGGCGCTGGCCGCCGTCCGCGCCGACCGCCTGCAGCACAGCGAGCTGCGCTTCGTCGAGACTGCCCGCGCCTTGATGCCCACGCCGCGCTTCCTGCTGCTGGACGAACCCGCGGCCGGGCTGTCGGCCATCGAGATCGAGCGGCTGGGCCAGCTTGTCATCGCCATCAGCCGCCAGGGCATCGGCGTCCTGCTGGTGGAGCATCACGCCGACCTGATCTTTGCGGTATGCGACCGCGTTACCGTGCTGAACCTTGGAAAGGTCCTGGCGACCGGCACCCCGGCCGAAATCCAGGCGCATCGCGATGTGGTCGAGGCCTACCTTGGCCGCTGACCCCCTGCTGCACGTCGCGGCGCTGGACGCCGGCTACGGGAAGATCAGCGTGCTGCACGGCGTGGACCTGGTGATGCACCCGGCAGAGATCGTCGCCCTGCTGGGTCCCAACGGCGCCGGCAAGACGACCCTGCTGCGCGCCTTGTCGGGCCTGCTGCCCTGGACCGCTGGCAGCGCCACCTTCGCCGGCGGCAGTCTGCGCGGCGCCGATCCGCGGGCCTGCGCGCGGGCCGGGCTGGTGCACGTCGTCGAGGGGCACCGGGTGTTCACCCAGCTCTCGGTCGCCGACAACCTCGCCTTGGCGGCCTATGACCTGCCGCGCGGCGAGCGCTCCATGCGCGTCGAAGAGGCGCTGCAGGTCTTCCCCGAGATTGCTGCGAAACGCACAGAAAAGGGCGGCGCCCTGAGCGGCGGGCAGCAGCAGATGCTTGCCGTGGCGCAGGGCCTGGTGCGACGGCCAAGGTTGCTGTTGCTGGACGAGCCGTCGGCCGGGCTCTCCCCGGTACTGGTCGATCGCGTCCTTGCGGTCCTGAACCGGCTACGCGATGCCGGCACGGCGGTATTGCTGGTCGAGCAGCTTGTGGAGAAGTCGCTGGCCGTCGCCGACCGCGTCTATGCGCTGGCGCAGGGCCGCATCGTGCTGGACGCGCCGGCCCGGGCACCCGACCTCGTCGCCCGGCTTGAACGCGCCTATCTCGGCGTCGCTGCTTAGCGATCGCCCCGGCGTCGCTGCTTAGCGGGCGACGCGCAGCAAACGCCTGGCGCGGGCTGACCAGGCCCTCGAACAATCCTGGAGATGTCACGGGAAGTTTAACCCTCACACCGTCCTCGGCGGCGATTGCAGGCGTTACAGGCGCTGCTGCAATTCAGCCTGGGCGAAAGACTAATGAACAGCGCGGTTAGACAAGTATCGGATAGTGCCGGCAAACGTTTCGTATCGATCGGCGCAGTACTAGATCGTACGAACGGCATCGGCCAGGGCTTCGACACCCTGCGCATCATTCTTTCCATCGCGATCCTCTGCTGGCACAGCATCGTGACAAGCTATGGTCGCGAGGCAGAACTGCCATTCTGGACCAATCCGCTCACCGGCGGCATCGTCACCTCGCTTTTGCCGATCTTCTTCGCCCTGAGCGGCTTCCTGGTCATGGGTAGCGCCGTCCGAACGAAGTCGCTCAAGGTATTCCTGGCGGCTCGAGGGTTGCGGATATTGCCCGCGCTTGCCACCGAGGTCACCATATCCGCCGTCATCCTCGGATCATTGGTGACGAGTCTATCGCTGAGCGAGTATTTTGCCAATGCAGGTTTTTTTCAGTACTTCGGTAGCTTGATCGGGAAAATCCAGATCTCCCTTCCAGGCGTGTTCACGACAAATCCACTGGACAATCAGGTAAACGGCTCCCTTTGGACGATCGCTCCAGAAATACTCTGCTATACTTATATTGCATTCGTTATTGCGACCGGCCTGCTCGAAAAACGACGTGTCCTGTCCATTCTCATCGTCTCTATGACAGCCTTCTTGGTCGTCTGCGATATATTTGAGCTTGGACTGCGGAAGATCGGCGACCCATTTCTGCCCCATATACTGATACTGGCGTTTGCGCTTGGCAACTTGCTGTTCCTATGGCGCAACGCTGTTCCATTCAGTCGCAGCCTGTTTGTCGGATGCCTGGTGGTCGGGATGGCATTGGTCAGCCACCCCAAACTGGCCACGTTGGCGACCCCACCGCTGGTTTACGTCACCGTCTATCTCGGCCTGCTGCCGCTGCCGAGAATTCCTTTGCTCGACCGTGGCGACTACTCCTATGGCATTTACCTCTATGCGATGCCTGTGCAGCAAAGCTTTGTCTTCGCGTTCCCGCAGCTTCGGCAGTGGTACTGGAATATCCTGTTCGCGCTCCCGGTCACGACCGCCCTTGCGATGGCGTCCTGGTCATTCATCGAGAAGCCCGCCCTGCGCCTGCGCAAACGGCTCGGCACGCCGCCAGCACGCGCGGCGAACCCGCCAGCACGCCCAGCGACTGGGCCGGCACGCGTCGCATCGCCGGCCATGATCGCGGCCATCCTCACCTATGGCCTGTGGCTTAGCTCGACGCAGTATGCAATCCCCTTGGCCTCGGCGCACCGCAAGTGGGTCTTGGCAGCCGTCCTGCTCTCCGTGATCGCCGCCTTGGTTTTTGGTCGCCTCGGCTCTCGGCCATACGGACAACCAGGCCCGCGCACCACGCCGTAGGCCGAAGCGGCCGGAAGTCGGTTTCTGGCCCCGAGTTGACCAGCCTTCGTTGCCGGATGTATTGGGCTGATGGCACACTTCCCGCGCTGGATGATGCAGGATCGGCAACCAAGACGCCCAAGGCGGGCAGAAGGTGCCAAGATCGTCCGTCTGGGCGGCGCCGAGACAGCGTTGGAAGGGGCGGCGGACGACCCCTACTTTCAGGATCTCGGCGCGCATGCCGCCGGCCTCGACGGCTTGGCTGCGTTGATCGCAGCTCGGGTTCCACGGGCATCGACCGTCGTGGATGTCGGCGCGAACATCGGCCTGTCCACCATCCTGCTTGCGCGCTCGGCGCAGCGCGTCATCGCCTTCGAGCCGTCGCCCACGAACCTCGGCTACCTGCGGCGGAACCTCGCGTCGAACGGCATCGCCAACGTGGAGGTGGTCGCGGCCGCCGTGTCGGACCGGCCCGGCACCTTGCGCTTCCACGAGGCGCGGTTCGGCGCCGGCTCGCACGTCGTGGCCGAGGGGCATGTCCAGGGCGGCGCCATCCCGGCGATCAACGTCCCCGCCGTCACCCTGGACGACGCTCTGATCTCGCCGGTCAGCTTCATCAAGATCGACGCGGAGGGGCACGAACCGGACGTCCTGGCCGGCGCCCGTGCGGTCCTCGCGCGCGACAAGCCGATGATCTACACCGAGATCAACGTCTGGTGCCTGTCGGCCTTCGCCGGCCACAGCCCGGGCGCGTTCGTCCGGACGCTGTTCCGGGCGTTCGAGGTGGGCGCGCCGCAGCCGGACGGGCAGGTCGTGCCGCTTCCCGACGGCTATGGTTTCCTGCACGACCTGATCGTCCACAACAAAGGCATGGCCGACATCGTGCTGCGGCCCCGGCCAGACGTCGCAATGCCGTCCTTGCCGGAGCTCGCCTGGCCAGAGCCCGCCCTCGCAGCGCTGCGCCAAGCCAGCCTGCGGCACCAAGCCGGATAGGAGACCCGCATGGACCAGGTAGCCGTCAACAGCCTGCCGGACTTCGCCGGCCACGGCTACCTGGAGGTGTTGCGGACCCTGCACGAAGTCCTGCAGCCGCAGAATTACCTGGAAATCGGCACGTTCGACGGCAAAAGCCTGGCGCTCGCCAACTGTGCGTCGCTCGCGGTCGATCCCGACTTCCCGTTCGAGGACATCGAGCTCGTGCGCCGCATCGTGTCGAAGCCGCGGCTGCTGCTGTTCCGTATGCCGTCCGACCTGTTCTTCCAGCGGCACGACCCTCGCGCTCTGCTGGGCGGCAAGCTGCAGCTCGCCTTCCTGGACGGGATGCACCGCTGCGAGTTCCTGCTGCGCGACTTCATCAACACCGAGCGTCACTGCGCCCGCAACTCCATCATCGTCCTGCATGACTGCCTGCCGGTCGAGGAGCCGATGACCGACCGCGTCTGCCTGGCCCGCCCGCCGATCGAGCCGCATCGCCAATATTGGTGGGCCGGGGATGTCTGGCGCACCGCCCGGCTGCTGCGGCGCGCGCGGCCAGACCTGTCGTTTACCACGCTCGACGCGCCGCCGACCGGTCTGGTCCTGATCACCAACCTCGATCCCGGCTCCACAGCGCTCAGCGAACGCTACGACGAGCACGTGCGGACGATGCTGGGTTGGTCGCTCACCGAGATCGGCCTGCAGCAGCACGCGGCCGACATGCAGGTTGAGCCTACGAGCAATTACGTCACATCTGAACAACTCGCCGCCCGGTTCTGGCTATGACACGAATGACGATACAGATTGCAATTATAGTGGGAGATCATTGCCTTGGTTGAAATTCCTAGTGCGGCTGGTGGGTATCAGCACTATGGCGGCGCTGACGGATCCCGTTCACGGGATGGTCAATCCCTACCACCAGAAATTATTCGAGGAGTTCGGCGTGAAGTCGCACCGCAGGCGCGGCGGGATGCCTGGTGGGCTGGAGAGCAAGAGACTACATATTTTCTTTGAGTGCGACGTGCCGGCCACCCCTGCCACCTACAATCCGGTCCCGCCGCGTCTGCTCGCCCGGATACAGGTCGAATTTGCCGCGCTGCAGGCTATTCCTGCCGTTGCCAACGCGGCGCTGTCTGCCCAGCGGACCTATCGTGCGCCGTCATACCAGGTGGACGGCGACGACCTCGACGCCAGGTTTCACAGCTTGCGGGCACGGTTTCAACCCGCGACGTAACCGGCTACTTAATACCCATGCAATACCTGCTCGACGGCTATGCACGGTTTCGCGAGAGTGCGTGGCCCGAGCGCCGAGCCTTATTCGAACGCCTGGCGGCCCACGGCCAGCGGCCACGCACCATGGTCATCGCCTGTTCAGACAGTCGGGTTGACCCGGCCATGATCTTTGATGCCGGTCCTGGCGAGCTGTTTGTGGTCCGTAACGTCGCCAACTTGGTGCCGCCCTACCAGCCCGACGGCAACTACCACGGCACGAGCGCCGCGTTGGAGTTCGGCGTCTGCACGCTTGAGGTGCAGGACCTGATCGTGATGGGCCACGGCCTGTGCGGCGGCGTCCAAGCGTTGCTCTCCGACGGTGCGCCGCAGGGCGATTTCGTGGGTTCCTGGATTCACCTGGCCGAGCGCGCTCGAAACCGGGTGCTGGCCTGCGACGCGCCGGACCGGCAATTGGCCGGCGAGCACGCGGTGGTCTGTGTCGCGCTCGAAAATCTAGCGAGCTTCCCATGGATCGCCAGCCGGATCGCCGCCGGCACTCTGCGCCTGCACGGCGCGCATTTCGACGTGCGGTCCGGCGTGTTGGCGACCCTGCAGCCGGACGGCAGCTTCGCTCCTGCCTAGCCTGCCGCTTCCAGCGCCTCCTCCGCTGCCATCCACGCGCCCTCCGCTGCTGCCAACTCGCGCCCGATCGCGGCAAGTCGCTGATTGGCCTCCGTGACGGCGTGCGACTGACCGGGCGCATACAGCGCCGGGTCGGCGAGCCGCGCCTCGATGCGGGCGCGTTCGGCTTCCAGCTTGGCGATCCGCGCCTCGGCGTCCCGCGCCTGCCGACGCAGCGGCGCCAACTGCACCCGTGCCTCCGCCCGCTCCCGCCGCTCATCCTTGCGGTTCGGCCCCGCATCCGCTTTCGCCGCCGGCCGCGTCCGCTCGACTAGCAGCGCGCGGTAGTCGTCCATGTCGCCCTCGTAGGGCCGCACCGTGCCGTCGCCGACCAGCCAAAGCCGGTCCGCCACCAGCTCCACCAAATGCGGGTCGTGGGTGATCAGCAGCACCGCACCCTGGAAATCCGCCAGCGCCCGCACCAGCGCCTCCCGCGCGTCGATGTCCAGATGGTTCGTCGGCTCATCTAAGATAAGCAGTTGCGGAGCGTCGCGGGTCGCCAGCGCCAGCAGCAGGCGTGCTTTTTCGCCGCCCGAGAGGTTGCCGACCGGCGTGTCCGCCCGATCCGCGTCCAGGCCGAACCGCGCGAGCTGGCTGCGCACCTGCGGCGGCAGCGCGCGGGGCAGGGCACGGGCCATGTGGGCGACCGGCGTCTCGTCCAGCACCAGCTCGTCCGTCTGGTGCTGCGCGAAGTAGCCGACCCGCAGCTTCGGGCTGCGCCGGATCGTGCCGGCCAGCGGCTCCAGCCGCCCGGCCAGCAGTTTTGCCAATGTGCTCTTGCCGTTGCCGTTGGCGCCCAGCAGCGCGATCCGGTCGTCCATATCGACGCTGAGCGACAGCCCGCTTAGCACCCGCGTCGTCCCATACCCGGCCGCCACGCGGTCCAGCACCAGGATTGGCGGGCTGAGCCGCGCCGGTTCCGGGAAGTCGAACCGCGTGGGCGCCGACTCTACCACCATGTCCAATACTGGCAGTTTTTCCAACGCCTTGATGCGGGCCTGCGCCTGGCGCGCCTTGGTCGCCTTGGCGCGGAAACGGTCCACGAAGCTCTGCATGTGCGCGCGCTGCGCGGCGATGCGCTCGGCGGCGCGGCTGGTCTGCATAGCATGTTCAGTACGGATACGCACAAATTCATCATATCCGCCCGGCGTCAGGCTGAGCTTGCGCTGGTCCAGGTGGGCGATGCTCTGCACCGCGCGGTCCAGCAGGCCGCGGTCATGCGACACGATCAGGCAGGCGCCGGGGAAGCGGGCCAGCCAGGTTTCCAGCCACAGCGTCGCTTCGAGGTCCAGATGGTTCGTCGGCTCGTCCAACAGCAGCAGGTCCGGGGCGGCGAACAGGGCAGCCGCCAGCGCCACCCGCATGCGCCACCCGCCGGAGAAGCTGTCCACCGCGCGTGCCTGGGCCGCCGCGTCGAAGCCGAGCCCGGCCAGGATCGCTGCCGCCCTCGCCGGCGCCGCGTCGGCGCCGATGGCGCGTAGCCGCTCATGCACCTCGGCCAGCCGCAGCGGCGGGGCGGTATCGAGTTCGGCCAGCAGCGCCAGGCGCTCCGTGTCGGCCAGCAGCACGGTGTCGAGCAGGTTGCCGTCGCCGCTCGGCGCTTCCTGGCGCACCTGGGCCATGCTGGCGCGGCTGCTGAATTGGATCTCACCGCCATCGACCGGCAGCTCGCCCGCAATAGCCTTCAGCAAGGTGCTCTTGCCCGCGCCGTTGCGGCCCACAAGCCCGATGCGCCGGCCGGGATCGACGCGCAGCTCCGCCTGCTCCAGCAACGTGCGGCCGGCCATGCGGAGGGTGACGCGGTCGAGGGTCAGCAGGCTCATGCTTGGGATGTAGGCGCAGCCGCCGCCTCGGGGAAGCCCGTCCCACCTTGCCCAAGCCCCATCTTGCCCAAGCACGGCCCTTGGCCTAAACGCCCAGGTAACGTTGATAGGAATTCGCCATGGCTACCGAGCGCACGCTGTCCATCCTCAAGCCCGATGCCACCCGCCGCAACCTGACGGGCAAGATCAACGCGGTGTTCGAGGAGGCCGGCCTGCGCATCGTCGCGCAAAAGCGGCTGCAGTTGTCACAGACGCAGGCAGAGGCGTTCTACAGTGCCCATCGCGAGCGCGGCTTCTTCAAGGACCTGGTCGGCTTCATGGTGAGCGGCCCCGTCGTCGTGCAGGTGCTGGAGGGCGAAGACGCCATCGCGCAGAACCGCAAGCTGATGGGCGCCACCAACCCGGCCAACGCCGACGCTGGCACCATACGCAAGCTGTTCGCCGAGAGCATCGAGGCCAACAGCGTGCACGGCTCCGACAGCGCCGAGGCGGCCGCGCACGAAATCGGCTTTTTCTTCGCGGGCACCGAGATCGTCGGCTGATTCTAATGCGCTGGGCTGGACCCCTGCTGCTGGCGGCAGGCCTTGCCGCTTGCGGCCCGGCTGCCAAGCCCATCGTGCTGCGCCCGCCTCCCGTTATCTCCGATATGAGCATAGACGGCCGCTATCGGGGCACGGTCCGCCTGATCCGCGCCGCCGGGCCGTACTGCCCCCGTAGCGGTGCCCGCGTGCTGGAGGTTTCCCGCGGCGCCGTCTCGCTGTCCTACAGCAGCACGCCCCGCCAACGCGTGTCGCTCACCGCGCAGATCGCCCCGGACGGCCGCATCCAGGCCAGCGACGGCGAGGGCACGATGGAGGGCCAGGTCGCCAACGGCCGCCTGGAGGTCACGGTGGCAAGCCGGCAATGCGAGCACCGCTGGACGTTGACGCGGGTAGAGTAGCCAGCAGCGGATCGGTGTCGTTAGGCGACAAAGATCAGCAATCCGATCAGCAACACCGTTATCGCGACCACCGCGCCCATGGTGAAAGTCGTGAAGCGGGACCAGAAGATTTGGCGGTCGGCGACGAAAGCTTCGTTGATGTCTGACATTGGGGTGCTCTGCTTAGTTTCGGGAACGTCCATGATCTGCCTCGGGTTACGGACAAGTTGGAAGGTATTTACGGCGTGAAGGCCAAGGGCGGCAAGGGCGAGGCGAGGCTGGCAGCCGGGTCGTAGGCGCCGTTTAGGCCAGACGCGTGCAGCCGGAGGGCTTCGGGGTAGATGCGGTGTTCCTGCGTCAGCACCCGGGCGGCCAGGCTGGCCTCGGTGTCGCTTGGCAGCACGGGAATCGCGGCCTGGGCCAGGATGGGGCCAGCGTCCATCTGATCCGTTATCAGATGCACGGTGCAGCCGTGCAGCTTTACCCCGCCGGCCAGGGCGCGGGCGTGGGTGTCGAGGCCAGGAAACGCCGGCAGCAGGCTTGGATGCACATTCAGCATGCGCCCGGCCCAAGTACCGACCAGGAATGGCGTCAGCAGCCGCATATAGCCGGCGAGGCACACGAGGTCGATACCGTGCTCCAGCAGCGCGGCGTGGATAGCGGCCTCGTGCGCGGCGCGGTCATGGGCGAGCGGGCGGTGGTCGATGCATTGCGCCGCCACGCCGCGACCGGCCGCCACCGCCAGGCCCGCGGCGTCCGGACGGTTCGACAGCACGAGCGTGATGCGGGCGGGGTAGCCCGGCGTTTCCGCCGCATCCAGCAGCGCTCCAAGGTTGCTGCCCCGGCCGCTGATCAGTACGGCAACCCGAGCCGGAGTCACGCCAGCCAGTCGGCGGGGGTGCGGACCTGCACTGCTGCCGGGCCGTCGCTGGCCTCGATGCGGCCGATCGGGAAGGCTGTCTCGCCATGCCCGGCCAGCAGCGCGGTCGCGGCGCCGACGTCGCTCACCACCAACGCCATGCCGACGCCGCAGTTGAACACACTCAGCATCTCGTCGGCCGTCACGCCACCGGTATGCGCCAGCCAACGGAACACCGGCGGCAGCGGCCAGGCGCCCGCATCCAGCATGGCGCGCATTCCGTCCGGCAGCATGCGCGGCACGTTGCCCGGCAGCCCGCCCCCGGTAATATGGGCCGCCGCCCGCAGCAGCCCGGCGCGATGCAGCGCCAGCATGGCCCTCACGTAAACCCGCGTCGGCTGCAGCAGCGCCTCCGCCAAAGTCTCGCCCGGCGCCCAAGGCGCGGCCGCGTCCCAGCCCAGGCCGCTAATCCCGACGATCCGGCGCACCAGGGAAAACCCGTTGCTGTGCACGCCGCTGCTGGCCAGGGCCAGTACGGCGTCCCCCGCCGCGACCCCGGCCGGCAACAGGGCATCGCGCTCTGCCGCCCCCACGCTGAAGCCTGCCAGGTCGTAGTCGCCCGCGGCATACAGGCCCGGCATCTCCGCCGTCTCGCCGCCCACAAGCGCGCAGCCGGCCTGTTGGCAGCCCTCGGCGATGCCGGCGACCACGCGCGCGGCCTGCTCGACCGACAGGGCGCCGGTCGCGAAATAGTCCAGGAAGAACAGCGGCTCGGCCCCTTGGACCACCAGGTCGTTGACGCACATGGCGACCAGGTCGATGCCCACCGTGTCGTGCCGCCCGGTGTCGATGGCGATCTTCAGCTTGGTGCCGACCCCATCCGTGGTGCTGACCAGCACTGGGTCGCGGAACCCGGCAGCGCGCAGGTCGAACAACGCGCCGAACCCGCCCAAGGCCCCCATCACGCCGGGCCGCGACGTGGCGTGCGCCAGCGGCTTGATCCGATCCACCAGCGCGTCGCCCGCCGCAATGTTGACGCCAGCGTCGCGGTAGGTAACTCCGCCAGCGTCGCGGTAAGTAACTCCGCCGGCGTCGCGGTAGGTGACGCTGCCGCGGGGAGGGGTGTCGGTCATGCCAAAGGTCCTGTGACGGCGCAGTTCTGGATGCGGTAAAAATCTGGATGCGGTAATAGCGGGGGATGACGGCTCCGGACAGAGGCGGCGGCAACTCGGCAACTCGCGGCGGGCAAGACGTCGTGCCGCTCGTACGCGGGGCGCACGATGTCGTGAATCTGCCCAACATCATCACCTTCGGCCGACTGTGCGCCGTGCCGCTCGCGGTGTGGCTGGTGATCCAGCGCCAGATGGGGCTCGCCTTCGGCCTGTTCGCGCTGGCCGGCCTGTCGGACGCTGTCGATGGCTGGCTGGCCCGGCGTCGCGGCGGCAGCGCGCTCGGCGCCATGCTCGACCCCGTCGCCGACAAGGCGCTGCTGGTCAGCATGTTCATCACCCTCGCCGCCGTGGGCGTGCTGCCGAGCTGGATCGCCATCCTCGTGGTGTTCCGCGACCTGGTGATCGTCGGCGGCATCATGGTGATGTGGCAGCTCTCGATGCCGGTGCGCATCAAGCCGCTGCTGTTCTCCAAGCTCAACACGGCGCTGCAACTGCTGCTGGTCGGCGTGGTATTGCTGCTGGAGGGATTTGCGCTGCAGGCGCCGTGGCTGCGTGTCCTGCTGATATGGACGGTGGCCGCCACGACGCTCGGGTCCGGTGCTGCCTATGTGTGGAAGGCTGCACGAGACCGATGAAAGCTTTGGACCTGTCCCGGCCCGATCCCACTGCACTCCCGACATCGGAGCCGGAGGCGCGTTTCCCGCTGCCGAACGCCACACGGGCGCAGCGGTTCGGGCTGCTTGCCGGGCTGCTGGTCGTGCTCGCGGCGGTGCTGCATCTTTTCGCGTCCATCCTGCTGCCCTTCGTGGTGGCGGCGGGGATCGCCTACTTCCTCGATCCGCCCACCACGCGGCTGACCCGGGCGGGCATGCCGCGCGGCATGGCAGCGCTGCTGATGGTGGTGGCGCTGGTCGCGGCCGGGTTGCTCTTTGCCCTGCTGCTGTATCCGCTGCTGCTGGCGCAGGTCGGCATCCTGATCGGCCGGGTGCCGACCTACGTCTATTCCGTGCGGCTCTGGGCTGGCGAGGTCATCAGCCACCTGCAGGAGCGCTTGGGCTCCGAATACGTGGACGAGAAGCTGCGCGACCTCGTTGGCGGCCAGGCTGGCGCCATGCTGGCCTTCCTGGCGGCGGCGCTCAGCCGGATCGTCGGCGGCGGCTTCGCGCTGTTCAACGTGCTGTCGCTGGTCATCGTGACGCCCGTCGTCGCGTTCTATCTGTTGCGCGATTGGCGCCGGGCGGTGGCGCGGGTCGATAGCTGGCTGCCCCGCCGCTACACCGGGGTGCTGCGGGCGCAGGCGCGCGAGGTGGACCGCATCCTGTCCGCCTGGCTGCGCGGCCAGGCGCTGTGCTGCCTCGTGCTGGCGCTGTTCTATGCGGTCGCGCTGTCGGCGGTCGGGCTCGACCTCGGGCTGATCGTCGGCATCTCGGCCGGGCTGCTGTCGTTCATCCCGTATGTCGGCAGCATCACCGGCGGTGTCGCCAGCATTGGCCTGGCCTTCGCGCAGTTCCCGACCTGGACCGGCGTTGCCACGGTCGCCGGGGTATTCGTCGTCGGGCAGGTCCTGGAGGGCTACGTCATCTATCCGCGCTTCCTCGGCGACCGGGTGGAGCTGCACGCCGTCTGGGTGATCTTTGCGCTGTTCGCCGGCGGCGCCGCGTTCGGCTTCCTGGGCGTGCTGCTGGCGGTGCCGGTCGCCGCGGCCATCGGCGTGCTGCTGCGTTTCTGGCTGCGCCGCTACCTGCAGAGCCCGCTGTATCTCGACCCGCCGGTTTGACCGCCATCCGTCAACTGGCGCTGCCCTTCGTGCACGCGCCGCGCCTGACCGAAGCCGAGTTCCTGCCGAGCGCCGGCACCCGGCCTGCGCTGGCCTGGCTATCCGCCGAGTGGCCTGGCCGACGCCTGGCGCTCTGGGGCGGCCCAGGGTCCGGCAAGACGCACCTGCTGCACATCTGGACCACCCGAGCCGGCGCCAGCCTGCTTGACGGACCGACGCTGCGCGACGTTTGGCCACATGGCCCACTGGCGATCGACGACGCGGATCTCGCGCCCGAGACCGTCCTTCTATTTGCGCTGAACGCTGCCCAGGAGGCTGGCCATCCCGTCCTGCTGGCGGCCCGTACGCCGCCGGCGCGCTGGCCCACCCGGCTGCCGGACCTTGCCAGCCGGCTGCGCGCCATCATCGCCGTGCCGCTCGGCACCGCCGACGACGCATTCCTCCGCACCTTGCTGGCGCGCCTGCTGTCCGACCGCCAGTTGCTGGTGCCCGCGGCGGTGCAGGACTGGCTGCTAGCCGTGCTGCCGCGCGACCCGGCCGCCCTGCGGGAAGCCGCCGCCCGGCTGGATCGCGCTGGCTTGGCCGCCGGCCGCAGCGTGACGCGAGCCCTGGCCGCCCAGACCCTGCAATCCCTGATGTGTGAAAATTCCGATGCAGAGCCAGCCGAAGCCTCGCCGTCCCACCCCACGCTGTTCTAGGGTAGGCGGCATGAACGACATCAGCGCCCCGCTCAGCCCCAGCCTTGCCATCAGCAGCGTCGCGGTCGATAGCCCGGAGCGCTTCATCAACCGCGAACTGAGCTGGCTGGATTTCAACCACCGCGTTGTCGAGGAGGCGGAAAACCGCCGCCATCCGCTGCTGGAGCGCCTGCGCTTCATCTCGATCAGCGCGTCAAACCTGGACGAGTTCTTCTCGGTTCGCGTGGCCGGGCTGATCGGCCAGGCGAAGGCGGGCGTCGCGGCAATTAGCCCGGACGGCCGTACTGCTGCGCAACAACTGGGCGAAATCCAGCCGCGGGCGCGGGCGCTGATGGACATGCAGCAGAAGGCTTGGCTGGACCTGCGCGGCCCGCTGCGCGACGCCGGGATTGAGCTGTGCGAGACGGCGGCGTTGACCCAGGCCGACCGCGCCTGGCTCGACACCTGGTTCATGGACCGCGTGTTCCCGGTGCTGACCCCGCTCGCCATCGACCCGGCGCATCCGTTCCCGTTCATCCCGAACATGGGCCTGGTCATGGTGCTGAAGCTGCACCGTGACGAGGATCAGCACGGCATGGATGCGCTGATCCCGCTGCCGGCGCTGATCGAGCGCTTCGTCCGCCTGCCGATGCAGGCCGACAGCGCCACCATCCGCTTCGTGCTGCTGGAGGATCTGGTCGGCCTGTTCCTCGGCCGCCTGTTCCCCGGCTTCCGCGCGGTGGGGCAGGGGCTGTTCCGCCTGATCCGCGACACTGGCGTGGAGTTCGAGGAGGAGGCCGAGGACCTCGTGCGCTCCTACGAGACCGCGCTGAAGCGTCGCCGCCGGGGGGTGGCGATCCACCTATCGGTCGATGCCGACATGCCGGACGACCTGCGCGCCTTGGTGATCGACGAACTGGATGTGGACGAGCACGAGATCCCCGGCGACGAGGTCGTCGTCCAGCACGGCATCCTGGGTGCCGCCGACCTCAAGCAGATGATCGTCGATGACCGCCCGGACCTGCTGTTCCCGCCCTACACGCCGCGCTTTCCGGAGCGCATCCGTGATTTCGGTGGGGACTGCTTCGCCGCGATCCGCGCCAAGGACATCATCGTCCACCACCCGTTCGAGAGCTTCGACGTCGTCGTGCAGTTCCTGCGCCAGGCTGCCGCCGATCCCAACGTGGTGGCGGTGAAACAGACGCTGTACCGCACCAGCCGCGACAGCCCGATCGTCAAGGCGCTGATCGAGGCGGCCGAGGCCGGCAAGTCGGTCACGGCGCTGATCGAGCTGCGCGCGCGGTTCGACGAGGAGGCCAACATCCGTCTCGCCCGCACCATGGAGGCCGCCGGCGTCCAGGTGGTCTATGGGTTCATGGAGCTAAAAACCCATGCAAAATTATCCCTGGTGGTGCGGCGGGAGGGCGGCGCCATGCGCAGCTACGCGCATTTCGGCACCGGCAACTACCACCCGATCACCGCGCGCATCTACACCGACCTCAGCTTCTTCACCTGCGACCCCGACCTGACGCGCGACAGCGCCCGGCTGTTCAACTACATGACCGGCTACGCCACGCCCGAGCGCATGGACAGCCTGGCGTTCAGCCCGCTGACCACCCGCAGCACGCTGATGGCGCTGATCGATGCGGAGATGGCGTTCGCCGCCGAGGGGCGCCCGGCGCATATTTGGCTGAAGATGAACAGCCTGGTCGATGACCGGATGATCGACCGGCTGTATGCCGCGTCGCGCGCCGGGGTGCAGGTGATGTGCGTGGTCCGCGGCATCTGCTGCCTGCGCCCCGGCGTGCCTGGGCTGTCCGAGAACATCCGGGTCAAGAGCATTGTCGGCCGCTTCCTGGAGCACGCCCGCATCTACGCCTTCGGCAACGGCCATCGCTTGCCCAGCAAGCATGCCCGCGTGTTCATCAGCAGCGCCGACTGGATGGCCCGCAACATGGAGTGGCGGGTGGAGACTTTGGTGCCGATCCATAACCGCACCGTCCATGCCCAGGTGCTGGACCAGATCATGGTGGTGAACCTGCGCGACACGCTGTCGTCTTGGGAGTTGGGCGCGGACGCGACGTGGCGCCGGGTGGCGGCCGGGCCGCGCCCGGTATCGGCGCACGACTATTTCATGACCAACCCGTCGCTGTCCGGCCGCGGCTCGGCGCTGCACGGCGCGCTCTCGACCCACGCGCAGCCGATCCGCCGTCCCAACCGTGTCAGCCAGGACTGAGGGCATGCCCGACCCACTGGGCGCGCACGCGCCGCGCTCCGCGATCGTCGATCTCGGCTCCAACTCCGTGCGCCTGGTGGTGTTCGAGGGCCGGGGCCGCAACCCGGCGGCCATTTTCAACGAGAAGGCGGTGCTGCGCCTGGGCCGCGGCCTCGCCAGCACCGGGCGGCTGAACGAGGCCGGGGTCATCCAGGGCCTGCGCGTCATGACCCGCTACAACGCCATCGCCCGCGCCATGGGCGCCGATCCGTTCGAGGTGCTGGCCACCGCTGCGGTACGCGACGCCTCCAACGGCCCGGAGTTCGTCGCCGCCCTGGAGGCGCGCATGCCCGGCGTGCCCATCCGCGTGCTGACCGGCGAGCAGGAGGCCACGCTGTCCAGCGATGGCGTGCTGTGCGGCATCCCGGAGGCCGACGGCATCATGGCCGACATCGGCGGCGGCTCGCTCGAGGTCGTGCGGGTCGGTGCTGACCTTGGCACGGTGCCGCTGGCGCAGAGCCTGGGGCTTGGGGTGATCCGGCTGTCCGACCGGGCGGAGGGCGACCTGGCCCGTGCCCGCGCCATCGCCGACGCGGATCTTGGCGCGGTGCTATGGCTGGCGCAGGGCGAGGAGCGCGACCTTTATTTGGTGGGCGGCGCCTGGCGCGCGCTGGCCCGCGTGCACATGCACCTGACCGACTACCCGCTGCGCATCGTGCACCACTACACCATCAGCCGCGACGCCGGCCGGGATCTCGCGGCGCAGATGCTGGCGAGCCCCCGCCGGGTGCTGGAACGCCTGACCGGCGCGCCGCGGCGCCGGGTCGAGGACCTGCCGTTCGCCGCCACCGTGCTGCGCCGCCTGCTGCGCCAGACCAACGCGCGCCGCATCGTGTTCAGCGCCAACGGCATCCGCGAGGGCTGGTTCATGCAGCAGGTCGCGCCGGAGGTCCGCGCCGAGGACCCGGTCGTGGCGCTGGGGCACGACATCGCCGCCCGCTACGGCCGCGATATCCGCCTGCCGCCGGCCCTGGTTGACTGGACCGCGCCGTTGTTCCCGGACGAGGTGGCGGCGCAGGCCCGGCTGCGCGCCGCCGCGTGCTGGATGTCCGACATTGGCAGCCAGGACCACCCGGACTACCGCGCCGAACAGGCGTTCTTCCGCGTGCTGCGGCAGCCCGGCGTGGCGATGGACCACGCGACCCGCGCATTCCTCGCGCTGACGCTGGCGTTGCGCTACGAGGCGGAGCTGGACGCTCCCTACCTCGCCATTGCCCGCGCTCTGCTGGACACCGCCGCGATCGGCCGGGCCGAGGTGCTGGGGACCGCGCTGCGCCTGGCCTACACGCTATCCGCTGGCACGCCGGAGCTGCTAGCCGGCGCCAACCTGCGTGTGCTGCCGGGCCGCCTCGGGTTGCGGCTGGCGGAGGGCAGCGGCGTGTTCGCCGGCGACGGCATCCAGCGCCGCCTGGTGCGGCTCGGGACCGCGATGGGGCTGGCGGTGGACGAGGCGGGTTAAAGCAATATCGGTTCAGATAGCTTCATCCGGCTTCGGCATAGGCACTCCAAGCCGCTCCGCCCACGGCATGAGGGCAGGGAAGATTGAGGGATACAGCCGCACCCCGTCCGCCATTTGCTGACGCCGCAATGCAAGCCCCCGCGCACCTGGCAGGCGGACGGCGTCCATTCCCGGCACTGGCGGCGTGGCCCGGGCGGTGTCCGCGAGCCAGGTGGTCTGGCGCAGGAAAGCGTCCAGACCGCCGAACGCCGAGGGATCGATGATCTGCAGGAACACGGCGGCGCCCCAGCCCTCGGCGGCGTCGGCGCGGCCAAAACCGCCAAGCGCCGCCGTCAGCGCCTCCACCAGCAGACCCAGCGCATAGCCCTTGTGCCCGCTGTCCAGGCCGCCAAGCGGCAGGATGCTGCCCGGCGGATCGGTGAACAGCGCGGCCGGGTCGGGCGTCGGCCGCCCATCGACGTCCAGCAGCCACGGATGGTCCAAAATCCGGCCCTCGTTCCGCAGCCGGCCGGTCAGGCCGTTGGTGGTGGTGCTCGTGCTGACGTCCAGCAGCACCGGGTCGCCCTGCGTCGGGAACCCGGCGGCGATCGGGTTAGGCGTGATGAACGCGCGCGTGCCGCCGAATGGCGCCACGCTGGCGGCCGAGGGGTCGGAGCTTTGCAGCACCGCCACCATGCCTCGCGCGGTGACGCGGGTCAGATACGCCGCCAGGCAGGCGATGTGGTGACTGCGGCGGATCACGACGGTTGCCGTGCCGTGGGTGGCCGCCCGCTCCAATGCGAGGCCGATCGCCTGCACCACCAGCCACGGCCCCGGCAGCCGCCGCCCGTCCCACAGCACGCTGGCGCCGCGGTCGCTGACGGTCTCCCACTCGCCGTGCACCGCCATGCCGCCGGTGGCGATCGCGTTCAGGTAGCCCGGTAGCAGCGCCAGGCCGTGCGTGGTGTGGCCCAGCAGGTCCCCCTCCACCAGCACCTCGGCCACGATCGCCGCCCGGTCGGCGGCAAGACCTGCGGCCTCCAGCAGATTTTGCGCGAAGCTGAGCAGGTCAGTGTGGCGGTAGATGGTCTTGGTCATTTGCGACGTCTCCTTCACCTACAAGGATAGCACCCGAAACATCGCGTGACTTGAGCCACTCCGGATGGTTACGCTGCCACCGCCGATCGCCGGCCCTGCGCAGCACGCGCCGGAGAACCGGGCGACGGCTGGGGGTTTCGCCATGCGGTCCTGGTTCCTGGTTGTCATTGCCATTGGCGCGGCCATCGGCACGCTCGCGCTGCAGGGGCCTGCCGCTGCCCAGACGCGCCATTTCAGCTTCGGCTACGACCAGCCGCGCACCACGGGCTTCGGCGTCGCGGCCGACATCTTCTCGGCGTCGCTCGGCAAGTCGAGCAAGGGCACCATGGCGATCGACCAGTTCCCCGGCGCGCAGCTCGGCCAGGAACCGCAGGCGCTGCAGAAGATCCGCACCGGCGACATCGACTTCCTGGTCACCAGCACCGCCAACGCCGCGACGCTGTCGCCGCAGTCCGGCGTCATGAGCCTGCACTATATTTTCACGTCCGAGGCACAGCTCGCCAACGTGCTCGCCGACCCCGCCGTCATTGCCGCGATGCGGGCGATGTTCGACGAGACGGTGACCGGCGCGCATGTCCTGGGCTTGGCGACGCTCGGGCTGCGCGACCTGTATGGCAAGAAGGAGATCCGCCGGCTCGAGGACCTGAAGGGCCTCAAGATCCGCGTGCAGGCGACCGCAACCGAGGACGCGATCTTCCCGGGCTATGGCGCGCAGACCGTGCACATGCCGTTCGGCAGCGTCTATACCAGCCTGCAGACCGGCGTCGTCGATATGGCCGAGAACGGCGTCAACGTTTACATGGCGAACAAGCACTACGAGACCGCGCCGATCATGTCGATGACGCAGCACGAGGCGAACAACTCGCTCGTGTGGGTGTCGGATAAGCTGTGGTCGAGCCTTACGGAGGAGCAGCGCGGCTGGGTGCAGGCGGCCGCCGACGAGGTATCGCGCACCCAGCCCGCCCGCGCCCTGACGCTGGAGGCCGAGAGCCAGGCGCGGCTGACCAAGCTCGGCGTGAAGTTCGTCACCGACGTGGACAAGTCGGGTTTTATCAATGCCGCCACGCCGTTCCAGGACAGGCTGGCGGGCGAGCTTGGGCCGCATGCGGTCAAGATCCTGGCGCTGATCCGGGCGGTGAAGTGATGGCTGGGCACGCGGAGCCTATCGTCCTGCAGACCGACCGCCACTTGAAATGGCGACGGCTCGATATTTTAGAGCACGCGCTGATGATCGCCTGCGGAGTCTGCCTGGCCTGCTTTTCGGCCGCGGTGTTCATGGACGTGCTGACGCGCGAGCTGGGCCGGCCCTGGCTGTGGCTGCAGGAGGTCACGATGGCCTTCTTCACCTATGGCGTGTTCTGCGGCACCGCCGTCGCCACCCGACGCCAGGACCACCTGCAGCTCTCGGCGCTCACCGATGCGATGCACGGCCCTATGCGGACGACGTTCGAGGTGTTCAACCGCGGCGTGGTGCTGGCGGTGGGGCTCGCGATGGTCGGCTACGGCTGGCAGAATTTCCTGAGCGGGCTCAACAGCTTCCGTATGCCATCGATGACGCCGATCGCCTATCTGTATTGGCCGATCCCGGCCTGCGGCGCGCTGGTCGCGCTGTTCAGCCTGGAGCAGATCGTGAACGGCCTTCGAAATGGGTTCGTGCCAGCAGCCGCCGCGGCCAGCAAAGCGCCGGCCCACTCCGCCATAATATAGATGGCCTCCGGGAACGCCCTGATCCTGGGGCTGATGACCGCGCTGTTCCTGACGCTCGGCTACCTCGGCGTGCCCGTCGCCTTCAGCCTCATCGCCGGCGTGCTGGTCGGCACCGCGATGACGCCCGTCAGCCTGCAATCCATGATGGGTCAGCTTTTTAACGGCATCGACAGCGAGAGCCTGATGGCGATCCCGTTCTTCCTGCTGGTCGGCGAGCTGATGACCTCGGCCAACGTCGTCATCCGCATCGCCAACCTGTCGCAGGCGCTGGTCGGCCACGTGCGCGGCGGCCTCGCTCAGGTCACGACGGTGTTCAGCATGTTCTTCTCCGGCATGTCGGGATCAAGCTCGGCCGATGTCGCCGTGTTGTCCCGCACTATGGCGCAGCCGATGGCGCAGGAGGGCTACCGGCCCGAGTTCGTCGCGGCGCTGATCGCGGCGGCCAGCACGATCGCCGCCTTGGTGCCGCCGTCGATCATGGCGGTGGTTTACGGCGCGATCGGCAACGTCTCGATCGCCGGGCTGTTCCTGGGCGGCATCGTGCCGGGGCTGATGATCGGCGCCGGGCTGATGGTGTATTGCTACTTCTTCGGCCCTGTCGGCTTCCGCCGGCCGCGCGCCAGCCTGCTGCAGCTCGGCCAGGCTGCGCGCGGTGCGGCGCTGCCCATGATGATCCCGTTGATTTTGCTGGGCGGCATCATGACCGGCTGGTTCACCCCCACCGAGGCCGGGGTCGTCGCCATCGCCTACATCCTGCTGGTGGTGCTGCCGTTGCTTAAACCCGGGCATTTCCGTCAGCTTCCGCGTGACTTCATGCAAGCCGGGCTGGTGTTCAGCCTGCCGCTCATCACCATCGCGGCGGCCTCGGCGTTCGGCTGGCTGGTGGCCTACCTGCGCGGCCCTATCGTCGTCGCCGGCTGGATCGGCGACGTCGCCGGCACCGATCCGATGGCGATCATGTTTTTGCTTGTTGCGGTGTTCGTGATCGTCGGCGACTTCATCGAGCCAATCCCGGCGATCATCATCTTTATGCCCGTCGTCAACCAATTGACCGAGAGCGCCGGCATCAACCCGGTCCACATGGGCGTCGTGCTGATCGTGACGCTCGCCTTCGGGCTGATCACGCCGCCGTACGGCCTGGCATTGCTGATGGCGAGCAAGTTCGTCGGCGTGCGGTTCTCCTCGGCGCTGCGGGCGTCGCTGCCGATCTACATCGTCTTCTTCGCCACCATCGCCTTCACGATCTTCGTGCCGAGCGCGATCCTGTATCTGCCCAAAACGCTGTTTCCGGAGTCCGTCGGCTGCTTCAAGGCGCCGGGCGGCATCGGCTACATCTGCCCGTAGCGCGATATTACATTTCAAAGACGGCCTGACATCGCCATGCCGCCCGGGCTACGGTCCACCCAGGAACAATGGAGGCCTGGATGCGTTTGGCGTCAATCGGTTTGGCGGCGGGACTGCTGGCATCGGGCACTGCTGACGCCCAGGTCATCTATCCTATCGACCGCGCCGCGATCCTGGCCGGCAGCCGTTTCGACTTCAAGGTCGAGTTCCCCGGCCTGGCCGACGCCTCCCGGGCCAAGGTGACGATCAACGGCCGCGACCACGCCGCCGCCCTGGGCCGCACCGCCGAGTTCATCGCCAAGGAGGACGGCAAGGACTTTTCCGCCGCCATGCTGCGCGGCGTCGTGCTCGACCAGCCCGGCAGCTACGCCGTGACGGCGACCGACGGCGACCGGACCGCCACCGTCACTTGGGAGGTGTATGCCGCCACCGCGCCGCGCCGGGCGAAGAACGTGATCCTGATGATCGGCGACGGCATGGCGATGGCGAACGTGACCGCCGCGCGCATCCTGGTGGGCGGCATCGAGCAGGGCAAGTACCGCCATCCGCTGACCATGGACAGCCTGCCGCAGATGGCGACCGTCGGCACGTCCGGCACCGACAGCATCGTGACCGACAGCGCCAACAGTGCGAGCGCCTACAACACCGGGCACAAAAGCGCGGTGAACGCGCTCGGCGTCTATGCCAGCCGGGCCGCCGACACGCTGGCGCACCCGCGGGTCGAAACGCTGGGGGAGATCGTGAAGCGCCGGCTGGGCATGTCCGTCGGCATCGTGACCAACACCGAGATCCAGGACGCGACCCCGGCCGGCGTGTTCGCCCACACCCGGCGGCGCAGCGACTACGTGCCGATCACCGACCAGATGCTGGCGTTCGGCGCCGAGGTGGTGATGGGCGGCGGCTCCGCGAGCTTCCTGCCGCAGTCCGTCCCTGGGTCGCGCCGAAAAGACGAGCGGGACATGATCGCGGCGTTCCGCGACCAGGGCTACGCCTTCGCCGACTCGGCCTCCGCCTTGTCCGCCGCCGCCGATCCTTCGACCAAAAAGCTGCTGGGGCTGTTCAACCTGGGCAACATGGACGGCGCGCTCGACCGGTTTTATCTGAAGAAGGGCAGCGTCGGCCGCTTCCCCAACCAGCCGGACCTGACGGAGCAGGTCTCCGCTACGTTGCAGGTGCTGGAGCGCAACCCGGCTGGCTTCTACCTGATGATCGAGAGCGGGCTGATCGACAAGTTCAACCATCCGATCGATTGGGAGCGGTCGGTGTACGACACGATCATGCTCGACCACACGCTGAAGGTTGTGCTGGACTGGGTGGCCGCGCGCGACGACACGCTGGTGATCGTGGTGCCGGACCACACCCACGGGGTCGGGATCGTCGGCACCGTGCGGGACGAAGTTCAGGCCGAGCAGATGCGCGACAAGGTCAGCGTGTACGCCGACGCTGGCTTCCCGAACTACCCGCCCCCGGATGCCCGCGGCTACCCGCCCAGCGTGGACGTGTCGCGGCGGCTCGCGATGTTCTACGCGTCCTTCCCCGACTACTACGAGAGCTACCGGCCCAGCCTCGACGGCCCCCGCGTCCCCGCCGTGCGCAGCGGACCCGGCGGCCCCTACATCGCCAACGAGAAGGGCAACGTTCCCGGCGCCCAGCTCCGTCTCGGCAACCTGCCGCGCGACGCCGAGCAGGGGGTGCACTCGGCGGACGACGCGCTGCTGCGGGCCGTCGGGCCGGGGTCGGAGCGACTGCACGGCTTCGTGGACAACACCTTCGTGTTCCGCGCCATGGCGGAGGCTCTGGGCCTTGGCGCGCCTTAGGCTGCTCCGCCGCACCCTGCTGGCCGCCCCGCTGCTGGCGGTCGGCCGCGCCCATGCGGCGGAACGGCTACGGTTCGATGATCTCTACTCCGGATGGAGCGTGCAGGGCCTGCGCTTCTCCGACCGTGCCAAGGAGCTGGCCGGGCACGCCGCCACCATGGCCGGCTTCATGGCGCCGCCACTCAAGGCCGAGGCGGACTTCTTCGTCCTCACCCGCGAGCCGCTCAGCATGTGCCCGTTCTGCTCGTCGGACGCCGAGTGGCCGCCCGACATCGTGGTTGCCTACCTGAAGCACGATGCGCAGCCGACGGCGCCGAACGAGGTGATCGAGGTCACGGGCCAGCTCGAGCTCGGCTCCTGGACCGACCCGGCGACCGGCTTCGTCAGCCAGGCCCGGCTGCGCGATGCCAGCTTCCGCCGCACCTGAGCCGACGCCCCGTCCCGATGCGGCGCCGAGAGGGCCGGCGCTGGAGGTCCGGAACCTGGTGATCGCCTACCCCAGCGTCGGCCCAGTGCTGACCATGCCGAGCCTCTCGCTCCCCGGCGGCAGCGCCACCGCCATCGAGGGGCCGTCCGGCGCAGGCAAAAGCAGCCTGCTGCACGTGCTGGCCGGCACCGAGCGCCCAGCCCAGGGCAGCATCCGTTGGGGCACGGACGACCTTTGGACCCTGCCCAACCCCGCCCGCGACCGCTGGCGGCGGGAGCGGCTCGGCCTGGTGTTCCAGGACATGCACCTGCTGGACGGGCTGTCGGCCCTCGACAACGTGCTGCTGCCCCTGCTGTTCGATCACGTCCGCACGCCCGCTGCCCTCCGCGATCGTGCCGCAGCGCTGCTGGACGGGCTCGGCGTCGCGACGCTGGGCCGGAAGGCGGCGGTTATGAGCCGCGGGGAGCGTCAGCGCGTCGCCCTGGCCCGCGCGTTGCTGCGCAACCCGGCCGTGCTGCTGGCGGACGAACCCACGGCAAGCCTCGACGCGACGGCAGCGGCCCATGTCGCCGAATTGCTGCTGCGCGCCGCGACCGAGGCCGGCGCCACCCTGATCGTCGCCACCCACGACACGGCGCTGCTGGCGCGCCTGCCCAGCCGCCTACGCCTGCGCGCCGGGCAGTTGGAGACCGCCGCATGAACCCTTGGCCCGTCGCCCGCGCCGCATTGCGACGCGGCTGGCGCACCGCGCTGGCGATGGTGCTGCTGGTGGCGCTGGCGACCGCGCTCGGCACGGGAGTGGGCGCGCTGGAGCGCGGCCTGCGGCGGGCGGCGGCGCAGGCGGCGGACGCCTTCGACCTGGTCGTCGGCGCACCCGGCAGCGCCACGCAGCTCGTGCTGACGTCGGTTTATCTGCAGCCGGACACCGTGCCGCTGATGGACGGGGCGGTTCTGGCCCGCGTGATGGCCGAGTCGGAGGCGGTCTGGGCCTCGCCAATCGGCTTCGGCGACCAGTGGCGCGGCTATCCCGTGGTCGGCGTCACCACGGCGTTCGTAACGCAAGGTGGCCCGCGTGCGCCGAGCGAGGGCCGGGTGTTCGCCGCCGAGGAGGAGGCGGTGATCGGCGCCGCCGTTCCCCTGCCGCTGGGCAGCAAGATCACGCCGCAGCACGGCCGGGTCGAGGTCCCGGACGGCGGGCATACCCACGCCGAGGTCGCCTATGCGGTCGTCGGCCGGCTGCCGCCCACCGGCACGCCGTGGGACGCCGCGATCCTGGTGCCGATCGAGAGCGTTTGGGAGATCCACGGTTTGGGCAACGGCCACCCCTCCGGTGTCGAGCGGATCGGCCCGTCCTGGGAAGCCGGCGCCCCCGGCGTCCCGGCCGTCGTGGTGAAGCCGCGCAGCATCGCCGGCGCCTATCAGCTCCGCGCCCGCTACCGTGCCGCTGGCAGCACGGCGGTGTTCCCCGGCGAGGTGCTGGCCGGGCTGTTCCGCACCATGGGCGACGTGCGGGCCGTGCTGTCCGCCATGGCGGCGGCAACCGCAATCCTGGTGGTGGCGGCGGTGTTCCTGGCGTTCACCGCCGTGATCGCCGGGCGCTCCCGGGAGCACGCCGTGCTGCGGGCGATCGGCGCCTCGCCGGGTTTCGTGCTGGCGGCGCTGTGGCTGGAGCTTGGCGTGGTGCTGACGGCGGGCGTCCTGGCCGGCACGGCGCTGGGCTGGGTCACCGCCAACGTGGCCGGATCGATCTTGGGCCAGGTGGCTGGCCTGTCCGTGGCTGTCGCGGCTGGCTGGGCAGATATCTGGCTGGCGGCGGCGATCCTGGCGGGCGGCTTGCTGGCGGCGATCATCCCGGCGCTGCGGGGAGGCCGGGTGTCACCGGGCGCTGCGCTGAAAACCTGACCCGGGCTTTGATTGATCGCCCTTTCACCGTTCGGGGATGACGGCCCCTTGCGCCCGGCCCATGATCGCGTCGGGGGGACCAACGCATGGACACCGGGATCACCAGCACGGCCGAGCTGCAGACGCTGCATGAGATCGTCGCCGCGGCCCATGCACGGCTCGACCGCAACATGTGGGACTACCTGGTCGGCGGCGCCGGGACCGAAACCACGATGCTGCGCAACCGGATGGCGCTGGACCGCATCGGCTTCCGCCCGCGCGTGCTGCGCGACGTCTCCGCCATTGACACCTCCGGCTGGTTCTTCGGGCATCAAATCCGCCTGCCGGTCTGCCTGGCGCCGGTCGGCGGCCTGGACTTCATGGGCGACGGCGGCGGCATCACGGTGGCGCAGGGCGCGGCGGCCGCCGGGGTGCCGTTCATGCTGAGCTCGGTGTCGGAGCGCGGGATGGCAGCGGTGGCGGCCGCATCGACGGGACCGCGGGCGTTCCAGCTCTATGTGCGCGGCGACGGCGCCTGGGTGGACGACCACGTACGCTGCGCCGTGGACGCCGGGTATGACGCGTTCTGCATCACCGTGGACACCGCGCTGTACAGCCGACGGGAGCGGGACATCGCCAACCGGTTTGCCAAGCCCTGGCGGGCCACGGCCGGCGGCATGGAGTTCCAGGCGGCGCTGAGCTGGGATGACATCCGGCGGTTCAAGGACAAGCACGCCATCCCGCTGATCCTGAAGGGCATCGCCACGGCCGAGGACGCCGCGACCGCCTGCGAGGTCGGCGTCGAGGTCGTGTATGTCTCGAACCACGGCGGCCGGCAATTGGATCACGGCGCCGGGGCGATCGAAGTCCTGCCCGAGATCGTGGCCGCCGTTGCCGGCCGGGCGCGGGTGATGGTCGATGGCGGGTTCAGCCGCGGCAGCGACATCGTGAAGGCGATGGCGCTCGGCGCGGACCTGGTCGGCATCGGCCGGCTCTATTGCTATGGCTTTGCCGCCGCTGGGGCCGCCGGGATCGCGCGGGTGGTCGAGCTGCTGGACATCGAGGTCGCCGAATGCCTCGGCCTGCTGGGCCTGACCGGCTTCGGGGAGCTTGATGCGTCCTACTTGCGGCCTGTGGAGCCGGTGACGGTCCCGCACGCGCACAGCGCGTTCCCGTTGCTGACGCTGCCGCTACAACCGTAGCGTTGCCGTCCACGCCGCCATATGAAGCGGCGTCGGGTTAAGCTGCGGGTGATCACCGGCGGCCAGGCGCAGATCGTGCCGGACTACACCGCCCCGCCGCCTGTGGCGGTCCCTGAGCCTACCCCACCACCGGAAAGGTAGCCGCGATCGCCCAGGCGAAGGCCAGCGCGACCGCCGCAGCACCCACCAGCGGATGCCCGGTCCGTTGATGGGCCCAGCCGCTGAGCAGCCCGTACACAATCAGGAACAGCAGGATGACGGGCACGATGATAATCAGGAAAAACAGCCGGGGCGGGTTCAACGCGATCGCCAGCACGAGCGACAGCACGAAGCACGCCTTCGTCACCGCGTAGGCGCCCGGCCGCGCGCCGGGGCCGCGCGTCGTCCACTCGTCCGCGGCCGAATACACCAGGGTGCCGACCAGTACCGCTAGCATGATCGGCACCCGGCCCGGCGGCAGCATGAACGACGTCACATAACGGTCGATCGGCAACCCGATCGCCAGGATGCAATATGCCGCCATCAGCACGGCCGCCGCGATGAACGGCATGACGGGGAGCCGTCCGCCCTTTGGCCGCCGCAACAGCCAAAGACCCGCCGCGGTCAGCAGCCCATAGACGGCGTAGTGCACCGTCAAATAGTCGCCCAGCAGGCTCGGCAGGAAGTCGGTTGGCAGCTTCCATAAAATCAACGGCGTCAGCAGTGCCGGCAGCACCGCGAGCGGCAGCAGGGTCCGCCAGCCCAGCCCGGCCCCGACCGGCGCCTCAGCCACTCGCGGCAGCAGGCGCGAAAGCGGCCAGGCCAGCGCCACCAATCCCAGATACAGCAGCCCGAGCCACGGACCCCGCGCATCGATCCATCCGTCGCCCTGACGGCCAAAAACCTGGTTCAGCCAGTCCAGCGCCTCTACCAGGCTCTGCCGGCTGAACAGCACGCCGATATGCTCGACTCCGCCGGACAGCGTTGACCGCCGGGCCGTGCCGTCGTCGAACCGTCCATAGGTGACCCGCTGCTGCGCCGCCTCGCCGGCCGTCATGCGGGCGATGCGCAGCCCCTCGTCGCGGATCATCGCCGGCTCCAGCGCGCCGGCGATGACCAGCAAATTGCGCGGCGAGGCGGCCGTCACGCTGGGCGAGAACAGGGAGACCGCGACCGTCGCCTGTATCTCCGGATGCGCCCGCGCGTAGCCGACGACGATGTCGGACGCCATGGAATGCCCCAGCAGCGCCATTCGCTGGCCGCCCGGCAGCCCGTGCGCGAACCCGACCACCGCGTCCAGCGCCTGCATCAGCACCGCGTTGCGCGCGGCATCGTCGGCCAGGCCGCCGCTGAGCGACGCCGGGTTCCGGCCATGACCGGGAAAATCGAAGGTCACCACCCGGTATCCGTTCCGCGCCAGGGTCACCGCAAACGGCAGCATGAGCTGCTGCGACCCGGCAAACCCATGCGCCACCACCACGACCGGCGCCGGCCCCGCCGATGCGGGCGCGAATACCGTGACCGGGATGGTGCCAACCCGCCCCGGCGTGACCGACAGCCCGGCCTCCGCACCCTCCAACTGCCACACCGCTAGCAGGATTGCCGCAATGGCGAGAACCGCGACTGCCAGCCTCGGCATAATCCGCATTTGTGTCCTTTATTCGTCGTCCTGCCCGCTGGTGGGGAGTGTCAAGATGCTGTTACAGTCGCAGTGTCATGTCCATGCTGCTTGCCGACGCTCCCCCCAATGCACCCGCAGCATCGTCCCGGCCCCACGCCGTCGTCATCGGCAGCGGCTTCGGCGGGCTGGCGGCGGCGGTGCGGCTCGGCGCGCGCGGCTACCGTGTGACGGTGCTGGAGAAGCTCGATGCTCCCGGCGGCCGTGCCTACGTGTTCCGCCAGGACGGCTTCATCTTCGACGGCGGCCCCACCATCGTCACAGCACCTTTCCTGTTGGAAGAACTATGGGCGCTATGCGGCCGGCGCCTTTCGGACGATGTCGAGCTGCGCCCCATCACCCCGTTCTACCGCATCCGCTTCGACGACGGCGCCGAGTTCAACTACACCGGCGACCCCGCCGCCATGCGCGCCGAGATCGCCCGCTTCTGCCCGGCCGACGTCGCCGGCTATGAACGCTTCATGCGCGCCAGCGAGGCGATCTTCCGGGTCGGCTTCGAGCAACTGGGCGACGTGCCGTTCGACAGTTGGACCGACATGGCCCGCGTCGTGCCGGACCTGCTGCGGCTCGGCAGCCTCAGCAGCGTCTATCAACTGGTTGCCAAGCACATCCGCGACCCGCGGCTCCGCGTGGTGCTCAGCTTCCATCCGCTGCTGGTCGGCGGCAACCCGTTCAGCGCCAGCTCGATCTACGCGCTGATCGCCTTCCTGGAACGGCGCTGGGGCGTGCATTTCGCCATGGGCGGCACGGGCGCGCTGGTCACCGGCCTGGTGGAGCTGATCCGCGGGCAGGGCGGCGCCGTGCATTGCAACTCGGAGGTCGCCGAGATCACCGTGGACCGTGGCGCCGCCACCGGCGTGCGCCTGCAATCGGGCGCGGTGATTCCGGCCGACGTCGTCGTCTCCAACGCCGATTCTGCCTGGACCTACCGCCATCTGCTGGCATCGCAGCACCGCCGCCGCTGGACCGACCGCCGCATCGAGCGCGCGCGCTACTCCATGAGCCTGTTCGTCTGGTATTTCGGCACCCGCCGGCAGTACCCGGACGTGGCGCACCACACCATCCTGCTCGGCCCTCGCTACCGCGAGCTGCTGCAGGATATCTTCAAACGCCACCAATTGGCCGAAGATTTTTCGTTGTACCTGCACCGCCCGACCGCAACCGATCCAACATTGGCGCCGCCGGGCTGCGACGCGTTCTACGTGCTGTCTCCGGTGCCGCACCTCGCCAGCGGCACCGACTGGACCGCCACCGCCGAAACCTACCGCCAATCCCTGGCCCGTGCGCTGAGCGACTCGATCCTCCCCGGTCTCGAGGACGAGATCGTCTCCCAGCACGTAATGACGCCACAGGATTTCCACGACCGCCTGCTCTCCTACCGCGGCGCCGCCTTCGGGATGGAACCGATCCTCACCCAATCCGCCTGGTTCCGCCCGCATAACCGGAGCGAGGAGATCGACCGCCTGTTCCTCGTCGGCGCCGGCACCCATCCCGGCGCCGGCCTGCCCGGCGTCCTGTGTTCAGCGCGTGTCCTCGATACGGTGGTGCCGCATGCTTCAGCCTTTGCTCGATAGCGCCGACCTCGCTGCCTGCCGGGACCTGCTGCGCGGCGGCTCCCGCAGCTTCTTCGCCGCCTCGCTGCTGCTGCCGCGCCGGGTGCATGAGCCGGCGACGGCGCTGTATGCGTTCTGCCGGGTGGCGGACGACCTGATTGACGCCGGCAGCGACCCGGCCGCCGCCGTCGCGGACCTGCGGGCGCGGCTCGACGCTGCCTATGCCGGGCGCCCGCGGCCCATCGCCGCCGACCGGGCGCTGGCTGCCGTCGTGCTGCGCCACGCCATTCCGCGCACTTTGCTGGATGCACTGCTGGAGGGCTTTGCCTGGGACGCCGCCGGTCGCCGCTATGACAGCCTCGCCGAGCTTGAAGCCTACGCCGCCCGGGTCGCCGGCGCGGTCGGCGCCATGATGGCGACGCTGATGGGCGAGCGTTCGGCGGACAGCGTGGCCCGCGCTTGCGACCTCGGCATCGCCATGCAGCTCAGCAACATTGCCCGCGACGTGGGCGAGGACGCCCGGGCGGGTCGCCTGTATCTGCCGCAGAACTGGCTGCGCGCCGCCGGGATCGACCCTGACGCTTGGCTGGCCCATCCAGTGTTCGACCCGGCGCTGGCCGGCGTCATACAGCGTCTGTTGCAGGCGGCCGATGACCTCTACCGCCGCGCCGACTCCGGCATCGCCGCACTGCCCCGCGCCTGCCGCCCCGGCATTGGCGCTGCGCGGCATCTCTATGCCGAGATCGGTCAGCAGGTTGCCCGCCAAGGCTATGACAGCGTCGGCAGCCGTGCCGTCGTGTCGCCCACCCGCAAGCTGCGCCTGCTGGCGCGTAGCTTGGCTGCCGCAACCCGGGCGCCACACCCGATCGGCCCGGCTGCCACCCACGAGGCCGCGCGTTACCTGGTCAATGCTGTCATCGCCGCGCCGGTTCCGTTGCGGCCTGCGGTGCGCCTGCCAGTCTGGCGAGCCTTCGACGACCGGGTTGCCTGGCTCTGCACGCTGTTCGACCAGTTGGACGACCGGCAGATAAGTCGGGAGCGTCCCTGATGGTCGCGCAATGGGAATGGGCTATTTTGCTGCTGTTGTTCCTGGGGCTGCTGATTGCGGAGCTGTTCTCCATCCGCCGCTCGATCCGCCGCGCCAAGGACGCAGCGCCGAACGCTGGCGTGTCACCACAAGCGCCGCGGAATCCGGAACGGTAGCATCGCCTGCACCCACGGCGTCCGGAAACGCTCCAGCGACAGGCTCTCATGCACCGCCGTCACGGGTTCGCCGAGCAGCCGTGTCTCGATCACCGAGCGTGAGTAGAACGGCGTGTCCTCCAATGTTTGCCGTATGGTCGGCAGAGCGTCGGCCCGCGTGGCCCGCGGTATCCGCCACAGCCGCGTGGGCGGCAGCACGGCCAGCGGCGGCGGCGGGAACGCCTCGACCGCGCCATCGCGCCCGACACGCAGCGCCAGCGCCTGATGCCCGCCCACCCTTCGCGTCGCATTGTATAGGATGGTGGCCCCGTGCCGCATCGGCGCGCGGCACCAGTCCCACTCGACAAAGTCGTCCTCCAGCGCCGCGTCCCCGTCATTGGTGTCGAGGTAGCCCGGCCCTGACCAGCGCAGCGCCGGATGGCTCAGGGCGACCTCGACGCGGGACACCGGGGCGATTGGCGACCAGCGGTGCCGCCCGGCGTCGTCCAGGTTGAAACGGCGGCCCGTTACCGCAGACGGATGCACCCGCACGGTGCCGCGGATGCGCGAGGGCAGGGGCGCCGTCACCTCGTCGATGTCGACCACCAACGTATCCCCGTCCCAACGCAGCGCGCTGGGTCCGATCGCCAGATGCCGCGGCCCGCGGTCCACCGCGCCGCCGCCGCGCTCGGTCATCGCCCAGCGCCGTGGCCGGCCGTACAGCACGGCGTTCAGCGCGCAGAACTGCAGGGGATCGCCGCCGCCGCGCCGGCGCGACCAGGCGTAGAACGGCGAGAACACGCTGCCCAGGAAGGCGATCAGCGTGATCCCGTGCTGCCCATCGTCGCTCAGCGCATCGACATACCACCAGGCATAGCCGCCGCGCGCGACCGGCTGGTCGAACCCCAGTCCCTGTCCTGCAGCAGGCTCGCCGCCGCCAGCCGGCCCGATAGCGCCGCCATCGGCACCCCCGCTCCCGGATGCGTGCTGCCGCCCGCCAGATACAGCCCCGGCACCCGGGTCCGCGCGCCCGGCCGTTTGAACGTCGACGTCGCCCCGTGCACCGCCGGGCCGTACAGCGCCCCGCCGGTCCCCGGGAACAGCCGATGGAACCCCTCCGGCGCCGTCGTCTCCGTGGCCTCGTGCGTCAAGTTCAGGCCGCATCGCGCCAGCAGGCGAAGGCTCCGGTCGTTGCATTGCTCGATCTCCGTGGCGGTGAGAGGATGCGCATCGCCGTTGGGCGGCGCGTTGACAAGGCACAGCAGGCGCTCGGGGCCGGCTAGCGGAATGTCGTCGTCTCCGCGGTCCTGGGCGCACACATAGACGGTCGGCTCACGCGGCAGCCCGCCGGCGGCGAGTTCGCGGAACTCGGCGGCATAGTCGCCGGAAAAGAACACGTTGTGGCGCGACAGCGGGAACCCCTCGGTCCGGGCCACCGTCGCCCAGGTAACCGCCGAGAGCGACCGGTCCCGTGCCGCCACCGCCGGTGTCGCGCCCCGGATTGCGGTCCCAAGCAGCCCGGCCGCCACCGCCCCCGCATCGGCGTTGACCACGACCGCCCCGGCCGCGATCCGCTCGCCGTCGGCAAGCCGCACCCCCGCCGCCCGGCCGCGCTCCAGCAGTATTTCGGCAACCTCGGCGCCGTAGCGCAGCGTCGCCCCGCGTGCCACCGCGAGCCCGGCCAGCGCCTGCGCGATCCGGTGCATGCCGCCCTCGACCAGCCACACGCCGTCCCGCTCGACATGCGCCACCAGCATCAGCGTGGCCGGCGCCAGGAACGGCGAGGACCCGCAATACGTCGCATAGCGCCCGAACAACTGCCGCAGCCGCGGGTCGGCGAAGTGCTGGCTCAGCGCCTTCCAAAGCGTGTCGAACGGCCGGATGCCCCAAAGCGCCACGGCGCCAGCGTCCCGCACCAGCGAGCCCATGCTGGGCCGCGCGCCGCGGATGAACGGTTTTTCCAATGTCGCGTAGATGCGGCGCGCCTCCGCCGAGAACGCCAGGAACCCTGCCGCCTCGGCCGCGCCGGCAAACCGCCCGATGGCATCGGCCGATCGCTGCAGATCGGCAAACAGGTCCAGCCGCTGGTCGGCGTCCCAGGCGTGCCGGGCCAGGATGCTGGCCGGGCGCAGGGTCAGGTAATCGGACAGCACCGCGCCGGCGTCCGCGAAAATGGCCTCGAAGACCCAGCGCATCGTGAACACGGTGGGTCCGGCATCCAGCCGCCGTCCAGCGACAGCGACCTCCCGCAGCTTGCCCCCCGGCGTCGCCGCACGTTCCAGCACCGTGACATCCAGCCCGGCGCAGGCCAGCTCCAGCGCCGCCACCAGGCCGCCCACCCCGCCTCCGATCACGACGACCTGACGTGCCATCCGCCCTCCAAAAACCGCTTGACCGCAATGTCAATTAACGTTGACAGTTATCTCTGACAATCCAGCCTGACAGACGGGCTGGGAGAGGGGAAGCAAAATGGACGTTATGGGGCGGATCGAGCGGGCGTTGTATGCGGCAGTGTCGCGCGCCGATGTCGAGGGATGTCCGCCCCGCCTCGCCGCCGCCATGCGCCACGCCGTGTTCCCGCGCGGCGCCCGCATTCGCCCGCGGCTCTGCCTCGCCGTTGCCGCCGCCTGTGGCGAGGACGACCCCGCCGTCACCGATGCCGCCGCCGCCGCGATCGAGCTGCTGCACTGCGCGTCGCTGGTGCACGACGACCTGCCGTGTTTCGACGACGCCGATACCCGCCGCGGCCGTCCCACCGTGCACCGCGCCTTTGGCGAGCCGCTGGCCGTGCTGGCTGGCGACGCCCTGATCGTGCTGGCGTTCCAGACCCTGGCGCACGGCGCGGCCCTCACTCCGAAGCGCCTGGCACCGTTGATGCTGACCATCGCCGGGTCGGTCGGCGTGCCGTTCGGCATTGTCGCCGGGCAGGCGTGGGAGTGCGAGGACGCGGTGGATCTTGCGCAGTATCAGCGCGAGAAGACCGGCGCGTTGTTCGCCGCCGCGACCGTCGCCGGCGCCGCCTCCGCCGGTGCTGCGGCCGAGCCATGGCGCATGCTCGGCGCCCGCCTCGGCGAGGCGTTCCAGGTCGCCGACGACATCCTGGACGCCACCGCCCATCCGGACGCGGTCGGCAAGCCTGTCGGCAAGGACCTCGCCCTGGATCGCCCCAGCGCGGTGCGCGAGCTAGGCCTCGACGGCGCGATCATGCGGCTGGAGACACTGGCCGCTGCCGCCGTGGACGCCGTGCCGGCCTGCCCGGGCGCCACGGCGCTGCGCAGCCATATCCTGACCGAAACCATGCGGCTGCTGCCCAAGGAACTCGTTCGGCATGCCGCGTGAGTTCAACCGCCATCGCCACCGCTGCTTGGCACGTCGGCTTGCAGGAGCGGCGCGACCGCCTGGTCGCCAGCCCGCGCTTCCGGCGCTGGGCAGCCGCGTTCCCGTTCACCCGGCCGATCGCCCGGCGGCGCACCCGTGCCCTGTTCGACCTCTGCGCCGGCTTCGTCTATTCGCAGGTGCTGCGGGCCTGCGTGCAGCTTCGCCTGTTCGACATCCTCGCCGACGGCCCGCTGATGCCCGACGCGCTGGCGACGCGGCTGGATATCTCGCTCGACCGGATGCAGCGGCTGTTGCTCGCCGCCACCTCGTTGAAGCTGCTGTCGCGCCGCCGCGGCGGGCGCTTCGGCCTGGGTCCGCTCGGCGCGGCGATGGTCGGCAATACGGCGGTATCGGCCATGGTGCTGCATCACCGGCATCTCTACGCGGACCTGAACGACCCGGTGGCGCTGCTGCGTGGGCCGGCCGGCGTGACCGGACTGTCGCGTTACTGGGCGTATTCCGGCAATGCCGACGCGGTCGGGCTCGATGATGACCAGGTTGCCGAGTACACGGCGCTGATGGGCGCGTCGCAACCGTTGGTCGCCGACGAGGTCCTGGCCGCCTACCGCATTGGCCGGCATCGATGCCTGCTGGATGTCGGCGGCGGCGACGGCAGCTTTCTGCGTGCCGCGGCGACGCGGGCGCCAAACCTGCAGCTCATGCTGTTCGATCTGCCTTCGGTGGCGGAACAGGCCCACGCACGCCTTGAAGCCGCCGGGCTGGCCGGCCGGTGCACGGTCACAGGCGGCGACTTCCTGGCCGATCCGCTTCCTCAAGGCGCCGACATCGTCTCGCTGGTCCGCGTCATCCACGACCACGACAACCCGGCCGCGCTCGACATCCTGCGTGCCGCCCGCCGCGCCCTGCCGCCGGGCGGCACGCTGTTGCTGGCCGAACCTCTGGCCGGAACGCCCGGCGCCGAGCCGATCGGCGATGCCTATTTCGGTTTCTACCTGATGGCGATGGGCCGCGGCCGCGCCCGTACCCAGGCCGAACTGTTCGCCCTGCTGAACGCCACCGGGTTCAGCAACGTCCGCTGCATGCCGACGCATACGCCGTTGCTGGTCAGCGTCCTCGTCGCAAAAGCATCACAGGACGCCGCGGACCTGTAAATCATAGTTGACATGCAATTTTGTCAGGCTACGTTGACACGCAGTCCGGGCCTCAGTGGCCCGCACAGCTCCGGGAGGGCGCGGATGGAAGCAACAGCAGTCGTGCTCACCGGTCCCGAGGACCTGGCGCTCAGCCGCCTGCCGCTCGATGCCGCCGGCCCCGGTGATGTCGTGGTCGATATCGAGTGGAGCGGCATCAGCACCGGGACGGAGCGCCTGCTCTACACCGGAACGATGCCGCACTTTCCCGGCATGGGCTACCCGCTGGTGCCCGGCTACGAGTCGGTCGGCCGCATCGCCGTCGGCGGCGGAGGCTTCGGCGGCCAGGTCGGCGACCGCGTGTTCGTGCCGGGTGCCCGCTGCTTCGGCGACGTGCGCGGCCTGTTCGGCGGTGCTGCCTCCCGCGTGGTGGTCCCGGCTGGCCGGGTGACCGCCTTCAATGAACGGCTCGGTGAGCACGGCGTGCTGCTGGCGCTGGCCGCGACGGCCCGCCATGCTTTGGCATTGCCGGGCGTTGCGCTGCCCGACCTCATCATCGGCCACGGCGTGCTCGGCCGCATGCTGGCGCGGCTCGCCGTGCTGTCCGGTGCCCGGCCCGTCGTGTGGGAACGCAATCCGGCCCGCGCCGAGGGCGCCGAGGGCTACGATGTGGTCGATCCCGCAGCGGACGACCGCCGCGACTACCGCGCCATCTACGACGTGAGCGGCGATGCCGGCCTGCTCGACACGCTGATCGGCCGGCTCGCCCCAGGCGGCGAGGTGGTGCTGGCCGGGTTCTACAGCGACCGGCTCAGCTTCGCCTTCCCGCCGGCCTTCATGCGGGAGGCGCGCATCCGCATCGCCGCCCAGTGGGCACCGGCAGACCTCGCGGCGGTCGCGGCGTTGGCCGGGTCGGGCGAGCTGTCGCTGGACGGCCTAATTACCCACCGCAACGCGGCCGGCGACGCGGCCCAGGCCTACCGCACCGCATTCAACGACGCGGCGTGCCTGAAGATGATCCTCGATTGGAGAGCCTGCCCATGAACGCCGTCGCATCTGCTGCGCAAGCCGCGCCGAATATGAGCATGACCGAGGCGCTGCGGGCCGAGGCCGCGATCGAGCCGGATGCCGTCGCCACGACGCCCGCGAAGAAAGAGACGCAGGTCATCGCGATCTACGGCAAGGGCGGCATCGGCAAGAGCTTCACCCTCGCCAACCTCAGCTACATGATGGCGCAGCAGGGCAAGCGCGTGCTGCTGATCGGCTGCGACCCAAAAAGCGACACGACCTCGCTGCTGTTCGGCGGGCGGAGCTGCCCGACGATCATCGAGACCTCGTCGAAGAAGAAGCTTGCCGGCGAGAAGGTGTCGATCGGCGACGTCTGTTTTATCCGCGACGGCGTGTTCGCGATGGAGCTGGGCGGCCCCGAAGTCGGCCGCGGCTGCGGCGGGCGCGGCATCATCCACGGCTTCGAGCTGCTGGAGAAGCTCGGCTTCCACGAATGGGGGTTCGACTACGTTCTGCTCGACTTCCTCGGCGACGTGGTATGCGGCGGCTTCGGCCTGCCGATCGCCCGCGACATGTGCCAGAAGGTCATCGTCGTCGCGTCGAACGACCTGCAGTCGCTGTATGTCGCGAACAACGTGTGCTCGGCGGTCGATTACTTCCGCCGCATGGGCGGCAACGTCGGCGTGGCCGGCATGGTGATCAACAAGGACGACGGCACCGGCGAGGCGCAGGCGTTCTCCGAGGCGGTCGGCATCCCCGTGCTGTCGGCGATTCCGGCCAACGAGGACATCCGCCGCAAGTCCGCCAACTACGAGATCATCGGCAAGCCCGGCGGCGAGTGGGCATCGGTGTTCGAGCTGCTGGCCGAGCAGGTTGCCAGCGCGCCGCCGGTCCGCCCCGCGCCGCTGACCCACGACGCGCTGCTGAACCTGTTCAAGGGCGACGCGGTGGGCCGCAACGTCGTGCTGCAGCCGGCGACCGAGGCTGACATGTGCCCGGCCACCGTCAGCAACAAAGCCTCCCTAGAAGTCGTGTACGAGGGCGTCTGAGCATGGACGGCGCCATCGCTCCAGCCATTCCGCCCGTGACAGGATCCGGCTGCCATGGCGGCCGGGACACGATGATCGAGGCCGCGCGCGCCGCGGGCAAGAGCGCCGCGATGGACAAGCTGATGCGGGACTACCCGCGCGGGCCGCACGACCAGCCGCAATCGATGTGCCCGGCCTTCGGCTCGCTGCGCGTCGGACTGCGCATGCGCCGCACGGCGACGATCCTCAGCGGCTCCGCCTGCTGCGTGTACGGCCTGACCTTCACCTCGCACTTCTATGGCGCGCGCCGCACCGTGGGCTACGTGCCGTTCAACTCCGAGACGCTGGTCAAGGGCCAGCTCTTCGAGGATATCCGCGACGCGGTCTATGAGACGGCGAAGCCGGCGGACTACGACGCGGTGATCGTCATCAACTTGTGCGTGCCGACCGCGTCGGGCGTGCCGCTGGACCGGCTGCCGAAGCAGATCGACGGCGTGCGGATCATCGGCATCGACGTGCCGGGCTTCGGCGTGCCGACCCACGCCGAGGCCAAGGACGTGCTGACCGGCGCGATGCTGAAATACGCCCGCACCGAGGCCGAGCAGGG
>JAABUS010001960.1_pt1 | contig 41533 bp, 14 predicted proteins | sample 5560161 | NCBI WGS metagenome assembly JAABUS01 (sample SAMN10711885, study PRJNA513376) | rock metagenome | isolation source: Antarctica rocks | place: Antarctica: Victoria Land, Trio Nunatak nord | collected 2016-01-04
GCCCGCATCATATTAGTCCTGTGATGGAGGTGATTATTAAGGCATGCTGTTGGAGGAAATGGCACTTCGTAGCTGTGGGAGGAGATTGTATGATGGGTGTGAACTTATAAGTCGGATTGCAGGGGGAAATTTGTTGTGGGTTCTCGGTTTTGTATTATTGTGTTGATGGGCATCGATTTGGATATCAGTTTATGGTCAATTGAACCACTTCTTCGCCTGAGGAATCATTCGAGGAAGGGTCGAGATGTGGCCGGAAAGTGGCGGATTTGCATGCTTCTTTGCCCGTCTCTCTATTTATTGATTACACGTCAATCAATTGCTGTTGTAAAGCTTCAGTTTGTGCTTCTATAGACCGTTGAATTGATATTGATATGCATGCCGCTCGCATTGGGGAAAGAAAGGGGGTTTGGGTGGTAAACAGGCTGATTCCCTTTTTTGAAGCAATCACTCTAGTTATACATCCATTTGTCTGCGGAGATCGTACTATCGTCACTGTTAAGTTCGACGTTGATCTCGATGTGTATAGCCTCCTTTGTAGCTGAGGTGGCTGCGGAGACCTCCATAACCTTCCTCACAGCCTGTCGGGTGATAAAGCCCTTAACGAGGGATTGCTTTTCTAAGTATTACTTCGGAGCTCTGTTGCGATCAACGACAAGCCTCCCATCAATACTTTCGACCAGCCGTAGCAGTGCACGCCATCCATTCGGTGACACCCTCCATTACAAGCTTGACATAACGATTCGTCGTAGCCTGATCATCCTCAGCAGCATGTACCGCGTTGACCCCTGGGCTGCTTTTACAGCCTTGTATTGCATGACGAACGCGTACCAAGCGGGCTCTGCGCCCTGGCTGGCTGGATGAGAGGCATTTCCAAGAAGGGGATGTAAGCCAGCTTCGATGCCAGTTGACGTGCGTAGATTGACTTGCAAAAGGGGATGTCTCGGTGCTTTTGGAGTTGGTTGAGGGCAACAGCAATCGCCAACGGATGCGCACGATTCTTGAGGTCGGCGCCAGTCACGCTGGACTGATGGAGATGGAGACCTGCGGGGATCTCGAATTTGCAGCGCTTGTTGTAATAGGCGGAGGTTAGCATTCTGTAGTGGACGTCCGCATGCTTTGTGACGGTGAGACCGCCTTCGCCAGCGGTTATCGATCTTGCAGAGACCATGCTGCCCCATCGCCAAAGGCTCCCACAGCCGTACCGTGGATTTCGGCCCCGTGTGCGTGAGAGCAGTCCTCGATTAGCAGCACGCTTGGCCGTTGCTCTAGGATGGAGCAGACAGCTGGCATGTAGTACGGGATATGATATATAAGGCACACCACCGCCGCTGTGACTTTGGGGATTAAAGCATTGGTGATCGCAGTGAACAGAATTTTATAACATCTCACAAATGCGCTTTGGTACCAGAGTGCATGGCCGATAAGTAACTGGTACTTCATATACATACAGGCAGGACTACCAGGTCTCCACGCTTCAGGCCTGCGGCGAAGTACAATAGGTGGCGTGCCTTGAGGCTAGTTTTATTTAGTATAGCGAGAGGAGAAAGGGCGCCGTGGAAGTCTCTGCAGTTTTTCTTGAATTGTTCAGGGATAGCCCCAATGTAATAAATTATATTATCGCTATAGGATTATGTTGATATAGCTTCTTACTTTAGAAGTCCGAGGTAATGACCGGCCATTCCATCGTCAAACTCTTGGAGCTTCGCTGAGCCAGGAGGCCGGTAATGTGCCAACCTTGAAGGGTGCCTGAGCATTACTAGCTAGAAATATATCGGAATTGTTCTTGATTGCTTCGATTGTTTTCCGGAGAGTTCTTCGACCGAGACTGCCAATGGCGAATTCGTCAGATGTCGTTCTGAGATCTCGTGCTTTTGAGGATTCGATGTCCCGGGCGGTGAATATATTCCTGTTGGTCTGCGGATGTGAATTGACTTCATCGAGGTCTTCAGCGTGTATCACGTTGAGCAAACAGAGACCTTGGGCAAGGATATGGTCAAAAATTTGGAGCCTCATCATGGAGCGCGGTTGTGGCGTCTCTCTATCCCATTCCCTTCCTCAGATAGGACCATGTTTGCTCCTTAGGGGTGGCGTTCGGGTCGACAAATAATCGGAAGTGCAGAACCTCTGCTTCATCTTCAGTTCACTCTTCCGACTATATCAGACGTTCATCGTCCTCGTATAGCTTTCTTTCATACCTTTCACAAACAATTTTCAAAGTAGAGATGGAGACCATGAACGCACTATCAATGAGCAAGTCGCAATGCCGCGAAACCTACCGCAATAATAACAACCAACCTTACGACAAGATCGTCATCGGCGCAATCATCTTCGATAAAAGTACGTCGGAGCCACGGAAGGTGCTGCTACTCAAGCGCGCAGCTCACGAAAACCATTACCCCAATATCTTCGAGATCCCAGGCGGGAATGTGGAGGACACGGACGCCACCATTCGTGATGCCGTTATTCGCGAAGTCCTCGAAGAGACTGGATTGCAGGTTTCGGAGATCACTGCTGCAGTAAGGCCGTTCACTTACAGCATGGAGAAGAAGGTCGTTGATGAGGAGACTGAAGAGGTGTCAAGTATCTTGAGGACTTCGCTGCAGCTTAAATTCGTCTGCGAAGTGATGAAGTTCAATTTCGAGATCAATGCTGATGAGCATTCGGAGGGAAGGTTCGTGGCGAGGGATAAAGTTGCAGAGCTCAACGTTACGGAACAGATGCGGGCTGTCATGGGGGAGGCATTTGCGGAGATGGCATAGAACATTTACGGAGATGATAGCGAGGTTTCTAAAGCCGTGATTAGTCTGGGTGTGCATATAAGGACCGTCGGCTCATTCTATTGTCGAAGTGGGAAAGGAGTCGCTTACAGGGGTCTTCACGGGAGGCTTGTTCCAAAAAGAGGTTCAAGATGCCTTTCACTTCGCTCTAGCGAACGCAGTCTTCCATAGTCAATAATAATGAATAATGACTGCTGTGGAACAGTGCTACCTTCGTTGGTAATCAAGCTGTTGCTGGCCAAGTTACATGATCGATGTACCAACGACAGCTCGGAATCCGTTATTTCATTCGATGATGCTCAACGCGCCTTGCTTCACCTCTGCCACCCACTGTTATCGATCCCTTCAAACCTAAGCTTTCCAGACCGCATTGAGCTCTCCTTGATGTGCCTTGATGGCACTCGGAGGTGCAACATGATCGAAATGGCCCATGCTCCGCAGGAAGGAAACGTCTTGCGGTCCTTCCGGAGCAATGCCAGCCATGTTGATGAAGTTGTGCGGGAAACCGAGATCGAAATCATATCCCTTGTCGATCTCCGCCATGTCCTGGGAAGTGAGCTGAAGGCCGAGAGCGTCAATGTTGGCTTTGAGGTAAGAGACTTTGTTACCGCCGTTCGTTGGGAACATGTATGGCGTCTAGGACGGATATTAGTAGAGCTAAGGTAGGCGTTTGGGGAACGGAATGACTTACCTTCTGCATCGCGTATGCAAGCGCAACGGCAGTGATTGGGACGTCGTGGCGCTTGGCAACCTTATCTAGGACTGCAGATACTCCCTCCTCTCGTCCAGTCGGGGCGTGGGGATTTTGGCGGCCTCCTTGCTTTGGTCCGGAGTCGGGCGACCGAAAACTGCCTTCATGTCTTCAATGGAGGGTTCGAGATGATCAGGAAGAGAAAGAAATACCACTACCCAGGACTCCCCAGGCATGGATCGCCATGCCTTCATCACGGCACATGGGAATAACATCGCGCTCCAAGTCGCGCATCAACGCCGAGTAACGACCTTGGTAGACAGAGAACGGACGCAGCCCGTGCTCGCGGGCGTAGGCGTTAGCCTTAGCGACGACCCAAGCAGGCGTGTCACTGATGCCGAGATACAAGACCTTGCCTTGGCCGACCAAGGTATTGAGGGATTGCATCAACTCGGGAATTTGGGTAGCGAAGTCCCATGCATGAACATAAAACTGTGCTTCTTCAGCTTACATCCCAGTGAAAGGGGATGGGATTATGCTCGCACCAGATCAACATAGTCGGTCTGCAGATTCTTCAAGCTGATATTAATGGACATGTGCATGCTCTTGGTACCAGTCCCGCCAAAGTTGCTCTGTTGTATTGGCTTGCCCATCATCGGGTTCAAGGTGTACTTGGTGGAGATGACCATCTCGGAGCGGCCGCCATTCTTTTCCATCCACTCGCCGATCCACTGCTCGCTCTGCCCGAACTGGTAAACATTGGCCGAATCGATGAAGTTACCGCCCAGGTCATAGTACGTGTCAAGGAGCTCGAACGCCGTCTCCTTGGTACATTCACCCATCATCTTCTGCCAATTGGTGCCCAGACCCTGCACACCGTCAGCTATACACTACACATTCGGTCTGAAAATGGGGTGACGTACTCATGCCGCCCAGTGACAACGGGCTGACGCGAACAGACGCCGCGGGCGCGAGCAAGCGGTGACGGGCAAGCAGGCTTTTAGGAGCCGGAGGTGGTGGGCCGGCCATTTTTCTGGCCTCTGGTTTCGGTGATGGCTGTGATGTCTTAGTGTGTTCTCAAATGGATGTTTTGCGCTTGGTCAAGTCTTCGAGGAGGAGGTGAAGGAGGTTTGGTACGCTGCGGTTGGCAATATTGTAGAGCGTTTGGCCGAAATATAAAGTATCCAAGCGGCGAAATGCAATCCTTCACGTCTTTGGTTCCTGAAACAACTGCTCAAAAGTCCACTCTTATGAGTCATATGCATGCTGTGCTATAATCTTCTTCATCGGGTATCAATTGCGTCTCCAGTCGGTCCTGTCTTCCTGAAGGAAGCTCCTCTCTTCCTCCGCGCTTCGCTTACCGCCGCTCACTGCTCACTAGGCTCACTCGGGATTCTTATCTGCGCGCCTTCACTCTCCGATCGTCGATGCTTTGACCTTGGTTTCTGGCCGTCGAATCCTTCCCACGTCCAACATGCACTAGCAAGGGAGAGATGGTCACTCCTACTCGACACAAGTAAGCACACACAGCTCGCCTGTATCGAACTTACTGCACAGCTCCTGCAATGTGACTCTTCCACGGATTCTTGGAATGAGTCATGTTCGGTGGTGACATTAAGATCAGTAGACCTCGTATCGTGCATATGCGATCGCAGCTTGCATTGCGACACAGCCACGAAAGCTCCAACGCATATCCACATTTTCAGAGTTGGGGGCTCTGAATTATTTGGAGTGACTGACGCTTTTAAGTACCATCTAATTTATACTGCCGGCGCGAACAAAGGCGCAATCCACGGATGCGCGCTTGCTGGAACGGCCCGCCATTATTCTTGGAGATGAACCTTGGAACGTGGATACACGGAGAATCACGGGTTGGGTGAGCCACTGAGATTGGAAACAGAAGAAAGAACTTCTTATCGAGGGTCGCATTTGCTCCTTGCATTTGGGGAAGCAAATTTGGAAATGGATCAGTACATATATTTATGGTCAAGTTACCTTCCACCGTTTCTCTACCAAGGGTAAACCCCTGTATTATGCAAGAACTTGCCAGCCTCGTGGTCTCGTTTGCCTTCCAACACATCAATCAGAGGCATGACAGCCTCCGAAGCCGGTTTTGCACCATTTTCCGCTTTATTGTGAGGACCAAGATTTGACTGCGTGAAACCAGGATCGTATGCGAAGACCTTGATACCAAATGGTTCGTATTCAAACCATTGGCACGCAGTGACCATGCTGAGCGCAGTTTTGCTCGCTCGGTACTGTACCCCCTGAAGTTTGTAGGTAGGCGAGTCGGGATTGAGACGGCGATTGATGGAGCCAACTCCGCTCGAAATGTTCACAATCCTCGGCGAAGCAGTCGACTTTTGTAGTAGAGGCGCGAATAGACTGGTTACGACTGCTGGCCCAGTCGCGTTCGTGTCAAAGGCTGCTCGCATTTGTTGGCGCAATGGAGGAGTCATAGCTGCGACGGCCGCATTGTTGACAAGCATGTCTAGCTTGCCGTGGTTGCGCTGAACAGTCGCCACTGCACGCTCAATGGTGTCGTCGTCGGTGACATCTAATTGGATCATTTCCACGGAGCCAGCCAGGTTGCGTGACTGCAGCTCTTTGAGGGCTGCGTTGCCCTTCTCAGGGGATCTCGATCCCATCAAGACGTGGTATGAACCTTTTGCCATCAACTGTGCTGCAAGCTCGAATCCAATCCCGCCGTTGGCTGGTAGCGATGATCAGCAAGCTGTGCCAGCAGGATATATGGACTAGCTTACCACCAGTGATCAGGACAAGTATCTTGGCTGCCGCGGATGCCGCCATTGTGGACGTGGAAGATCAATCTTTGTGGGTGGGCGGTCGTGGTTTGAACAGTCGTACGAGCCCTGCTTTATGTGATTGTTGGCCATGACGGTCGAATACAACCTGGGCTCTTGGATTGGTAATACTCGGTACCTTGATTGATCCTTTAGATTAGCACAGCCTTTAGGGGCTGGCGGGCCCGCTTGCCGGATGGACTGCGGCAAGTCGGAGCCAAAGTTGTGCCGCCGTTAGATATTCTGTTGACCAACCAAACGCCTCTGCAATCGACGCGGCCAGATCACACATAGGAAATGACACAACCACAGAAATGCTTCCACGATGCGAGATGGCCCTGTCATACCCTCGGTCAATAGAAGACAGCGTTCAGCTTGACTCGAGGCAGTCTGATTTCCTAGATCCCACAGTCTAGATACGTGAGGTTCGCTATTGGCGTCACGGGATTACCTTTTAAGTCCCTGGAGTATCTCGAATCTCAACAGCTCGCTCCTACCTTAGGATTTTGAACGATAGCTGCTGTGTCCTTGATCGATAATCCGCCTCCAGGAATCACTACATTATCATTGCCTCAGTAGTCAGACCTAATGCCAAAAAAAAAGAAAAAAACCCTGAACCGAACCCTAGCGGGTTCGCTTATGTTAGGGTCGCGCTAGGACTGTCACTAGAGGTTAGTTTCGACGCAGTGAATGCACTAGCATTTAGCATGTTTGGATATATTTGCATCGAACATAATGTTTGTTATAACGTTGTTTTCTTTTTTTTTGCATTAGATCTAAGAGCAAAACTCTTATTTTTTAATATTTTGAAATTATTTTGATAATAGCATATTAAAAAAATTCTTATTATATATTTGAAAATCGTATATCTAGTATCGCTACTTTAATTATATACTTATTAATAAGTTAATTGCAATTCTACTATTTATGCTCTATTTAATAGTGTTATTTTAAAAATTAACTAACTTAACTATCGATTATAATACTATCTTAAAAATAAGAATTTTTTTTTTAAAAATCGCAATCTATATACAAACACAACTACTTTTTGCGCTTTTTTGATATTTTGCTTGACGCTTCTTCTAACTATATTATTTTGTCAATTTAGATTTATAGTTTTCTTAATTTATTGTATCGATTGCAAGTAACATTTATTATTAAATTTTTTTCTTTAATTCTTGCGATATTCTAAAGTAAAGAACAATATAAATAATAACAAAATATAAAATAAAGAAACAATTAAGAAGAAAATTATTAATATTGTAAAGAATGCGTTTGAATTTAAAATTAAACAAAAATAGCTAAAGATATTCGATATAATTCTACAAAAAAACGTAATTGTAATTGCGAAAATAAGATTTATAAAAAATTTGCTATATTAGACGTTGTTGTTTATGTTGTTATTAATAAAGATTGCGTTAATAATTATGTTTCTTTTTGTCTTAAAAAACAATTAATATAAAAAGTTAACAAAATTATTAATTGTCGATTATTAGTTTTAAAAGACAAAAACAACAATTTAATTATGCTAAAAAATATACGCAATAAAGACTATATATATAATTAGTGTTGCTACTATATTTTTTATATAATATATAATAATTAAATTTAAGTACAATAGTATTTACAAATCTAAAAATTATTGTATTTAAGAATTTTTTTAACAATATTTTGTATTATAAGTTTTATTAATTAAGACTTTGTATACTTGCTATTAACAAATTGTATTTTATAAATAAATAAAAGAAATTTCGAACAAATTATATTTGATTTAAAGTTCTTTGTATACAATTGTATTCTAAAATATTAATAATAGATATATTAATTATATTTAATAATAAGACTTTAAAGAACGTAAAAAAGTAATACAAATTTGTTTTTAATATACAAATTTTTAAGATATATTCAAATAAACTAGAAATATATATACAATTCAATCTTATAAAATATACTAAAAAATATATAAAGAATTTGCAATATATATTGTTAACGCAAGTCAAATTTTTTTAAGATATTTCAAAAATAGTTGTCTATATTAATAAAATAATTAATATAAATAAGATGTGCAAATATATTTAATAATAAATAAAGATCTTAAACTATTTATTAAAAACAATAAAATAAATTTAGTTAATAACAATTTCTATAATTAAAAATAACTGTTATAAAAGCAGAACAAGAAACAGACAAAGCAAGCACTAGACGAGTTGTAATAGATAGTTGAATTAATTATCTATCTAGCTATACACAAATTTATCCTTACTTGTCGAGCTAGTTCTCTTAGAGACTAGCGCAGCTCGTTAAGTAGAACTCGTCGAGTAAAGCAATCTGCTAGCTAGATATATAACAAATAATTTTCTTAAAAAAAGAAGACAACGCTCTTGTCGATAATAATTAATAGAAACATTTGTCGAACAGACGTATAATAGTACGTCTATAAAACAATTAGAGTATATTGCGAAGATAAAAGAAAAACAATTATTTTTAAATTCTTAATTCTTAATCTATTTACAAATTAGTTGATCTATAATTTATCGACTTGTAGTAGTATATCGATTAAACAACAATCAAAGCAAGATCTTATTTATCGACAAATATTTATCGAATTATATATTGTAATTTTTTGAACAACAAACAACTTATTTTTGTACTGTTATTATTATTTGTATTCTTATTTTTCTCAATCTTTTTCTTATTGTATTCGATAAGTGCAACAAATTAATTTTCTATAATAATTAGCAAACTGTAAAAGTCGAAAGACTATTTTCGATAAATCTTTTTAAAAACTTTAGTATACACGTTATATATATATTAACTAATAAGATATATATTACTTTGTATAATTTGTTTGTTTCTAAAAATTAAAACTAATAAATCTAACAACTCTTAAATAAATTTAACAATTCTATTTAGAACAATATTTTTATATATTTTTGTAATATTATTGTTCTATATTGTTAAAATATTTATTGCAATAGTTTCGAATCTTACGTTAATTTTTTAAGATTTGTTATATAATTTATCGATTAAAATATTAATAATTTTAAAGATTTTTACAATCTCAATTTCTATAGAATTAGAGCAAATAAAAATTGTAATCTTTGTATTGCTTATCGATATACTGCGCAAAAAGAACAACAAAACAAAGATTTATTTCTGTAGTCTTTCTTTATTGTTTATTAAAGAAATATTTATTTTTTGTTTCGAAAAAGATTTGTTATTTTTTGCGCTATTTCGCAAACGTATATACGCTAATCTATTAGAACAATTAATTTTAATTTTATTATTAAATAGATTAACAAGTTTATAATACTTAATCGATTTATAATTAAAGTTCGAGATATATATTGTTTTCTTTTTTGTATATATTTTAATTAATATAGATATATTAAATACTTTTCGTAACTTTTGCTTAATTAAATTAATAATTTTTTTAAATTAAAATTTATTCTCGATAGCTTTAAATTTGAATTCAACAAACTTAATACAAACAAAATTAATATAGAGATTGTTATAACTTATTAGACTTATCTAATTTACAATATTTTGCATATAAATTTGTAGAAACTTCTTAATTATAGATAAAATTAATACAAATTTTGTTGCTGTATAGATCTTACTTTTTACTAGATTTATAACTATATTATTAATTTTTGTTGTGCAATAGCTAGTATTAGATACAATAGATATAATATCGATCTCTTTGTTGTATAATTAATACTTTTGTTTATAACTTAATATATAAAGTAGTTCTTTGTATTCTATAATTGCAGAAATATTAAATAATTTGCAAGAAATTTGTAGATTACTATTAATATCAAAGATTGCTAACTATAATCGATCTTTTTTATTAATCTTAATTTTAGCAAAAATTACACAAACAATATTAAAATCGATTAGCGCAATAAAAATCTAAAATTAGATTGTCTTATTATTGTTATTAACTAAATTAGCAAATTTAATATTAGACTTAGATTAAATCTAGAGCTAAGTAATTGTTTTTAATTGCTATCTCGAATACTTTACTTTTAGAAACAAGAAATTTCAATTCTCTTAAAAAAAAGTAACAAATATATATTTCGATAATAAGAAAATTGTTGCAATTCTTAATTTTGTTTTTAACAAATATTAAAAGAGTTTAAATATTTAGACAACTATAGTCGAGCAGACTTTTGCTATTATTACTATTCTAATTTTTATTATTTTTGTTTTTAATAATTTTATATTCGATATCTTTTTGCTTAGAGTCGATAGAAATAATCTACTTTTTAACTTCTTTAATTGTTATATTCTTTTAAATAACAAGTTGTTGTTTGTATTTTTTAATTTAACGAGTTGCTACAGTTTTCTAAGCAACAATTATAGATATATTAACAAACTCGAAATTTTTTATAATAACAATATAATACTTAATAAGTTAAACAATTAATAAAGATAGTAGACAATATACAAGCAAGTAATAAATCTTTGCAATCTGCTAAATTGTAAAGTTAGATAAATTGTTAATCTTAGAAAAGAAGTTATTAAGTAAATATTAATAGTATTTAAAATTACGTATCTAATAAATAGAATTCTGTTATCTAATCTTATTAGTATATTAATAAGAATATTAATTAATATTTATACTTTATATTACTACTAATATAATACTGCAGAAATTGTTTGTCTAGTATTGCTTAAAAAATTAAAAGTTATAATACAATAGCTTGTTGTAAGTATCAATTTAGACTATACTAATAAAATTAAAAACTATTTAATTAATAATAGCTTACTTGTTTAATATCTCAATTTAACAAAGATATTTGTTTTATAATTTTCGAAAACAATTACAATCTTATTATAGAATTTTTTTAACTTTGTTAATTAAAAAGTGCTGCAATACTATAGATATAACTTCTTTAATTAAATTTTTTACTGCAATAGACTCTATAGATTAATCGAAATATTGTATAATATTATTAATAGAAATACTATATTTTATCTTATATTTCTAAATAAGATCTTTAATCTTATCTAGCAAATTCTTATTATAATAATAATCGAATTCGAGCTTATAGTCTTTTTAATAAATTAAATATTTTAAGATAGATTTCTTGCAATTGTAATAATAAAGTTAATAATTAATAAGAAATTTAACTTTGTAGATATATTATTTGTTATTAAATTTTGTAACTAATTTAGAATAATTAGATTGCAAACAATTGTAAAAATTGTCTTCTCTAGAGATCGACTCTAAATTAACAATAAAAATAATTAAATAGATTTTTTAATTGACAAACAAATTAAGTTTATAGACTAGATTATTTTTTTGTTCGAGAACTATAAAGAAATTAACTTGTTAAATAGTTAACTTTGTCGATTTTACAAAAAGCAAACTATAACTTTTGTATAGACAAAAAAAAACTTAATTATTTACTTAAAAAGTTAGAAATTAATAATATCTATTGTAAAAATTCTTTGTTATTATATTAATTTAGACAATTGCAATTTTAGTTTTTGTTATATTTACTAATTTTCTTTCAAGTTAATTCTTTTTTTAATTGTCGAATTTAAGAAAAGTTAAAAAATCTCGAATTTTAAATTCTATAACTATCTTATTCGACAAAAGATTAATAGAGAAACTAGATAAATTATTTAATTATATTCGAAGAATTAAAAGAAAAAATACTTAGTTAAATTTAGAATTGTTTGTTATTATATAACAAAGAGCAAGCTTTATTGTTTAATTAGTTCTTTTGCTTTAATTATTAATTTAAAAATAGTATATAGCAAAAATTAAAAAATTAATATCGAGTTTTTTAAATACAACGCGTTAGAACTTAAACAGAAATTTTCTATTACAATTGTATATAAAAGTCTTTGATATTTTTTAATCTACAAGTTTGTCTACTATTATATTGATTCAATTTTTAGCAATATATATATTCTTATCAACTATAATTATAACTTTTTAAAAAAATTTATATATTGCAATAAATACAATATTTATGTCTTGCTTATTCGATAAAATTAATATAAAATCGAAGCTTATTGTATAAAAGAATACTAAAAAATTAGTAATAGAATTTAAAATATTATACAATTAATAATACTTTGTTTAACAAAAATTGCACTCTTAACAGTATATTATATAACGTTGTAGATAATTGCTTAATTTGCAAAAGTAGAAATTAATAGAAATTGTCTTATATAAACAAGTAAAATCGATATAATAATTCTTGTTATATATTTAAGTAAAAATCTCTTTTTTAAATTTCTTCGATAGATAAAGTCTCTTTCGATTAATATAATTTGTATAATATAGCAATTTATCTTTTACAAAGAATTGTATACTCAACAATATAATAGATTTCTAAATAGTATTTATAATTTTTGTTTATTTAACAAATTTAATATAGATATCGAGCAATTGTTTTTTAAAATTAGCGCTTATTTCTATTAAACAAATATAAAAAAATATTGCTTTATCAAAAATTGTTTGTACAATTAAATTTTTTTTTTTTAAAAATTTGCTTAACAAATCTATTTACTTTTAAGATCTTAATCTCAAATATAAAAATATTAATTTTGTTAAGCTCTTTAATATTATTTGTTTTTTTTTATCGATTAATATCGAAAATTAAGACAAAGTATCAAATATTATATTTAGACAACTTATTTTATATCGAATATTAAAATTGAATTGCAAGAGATACTGCAATATATATATAAATCTAAGATTAAATTTGTTTATAACAAATAACAACAAAATTGTCTACTTAATAATATTAAGTATAGTTAAGTAATTTGTATAGATAATAATTAATTACTTGAAAATTTTAATTAGATATCTTATCTTTCTAATTGTTTAAATTAAATAAGAAATTTTTAATTTTATTAATTAGTAATAAAACTCGACAATACTTAATATTTTAAACAAAAACAATATATACTAAATATTAGATTTTTAAAAATTATTGTCGACAAAATTGTTTTTAATATAATAGATCTTAATTTTGTAGTTTTGTTTTTTTGCTATATTAAGTCTTACAAACAAACAACAACTAATATTAAAATAAATAAAGAAATTCGATATTATAAAAGTATACTAAAGCTGATAGAAAAAACTTAACAAGTTTAATAACTACTTAATAAAAGTATTTCGAGATTATATTTTATACTTTTAATTGCTTTGCGCAAACAAATTCTTAAGTAATTATATCTTCTTCTATTGTAACAAATCGATATATTTTATATATTAGACAATTTTGTTGTATTAATAATCAACAAGACTTAGATATATTTTTAATATTTTAAAATTTTTAAAAAAGTTAAATAGTCTTAATTGCAACAATTTGTTTCTCGATAATAGACAAATCGAAAATGTCGATTTTTTATTTAAACAAAATAATACTAAAATAGTTAAAATAGATTTTTGTAGAATTTAGTATAATCTAAAGTTTAACAAACTTAATAAAAAGATTTTATAAATAATCGAGATAATTTATAAAAAATTTGGAGAAAATAACAATATTATCGATATATATTTTGCAAAACTTGTATAGAAGTTGCAGTTATTTATTTATTATTTACTATATATAAGTTGAAAAGTTTTTAAATTTTATAGCAACAATATTAAGTTGTTTCTTGTTTTAATAAATAATAAACAAGAATTTGTAACAATTATATTCGATTATTACAAACTAAAAAAAAAAGATAAGACTATTTATTAAACTTATATAATTGCAATTCTTTAGCTACACTATAATAATGTTTTGCATAAATATTAAAGAATTATTAATAATTGTTAATTTGTTTAGATCTCTAATATTTATAATTACTCAATACTTTCTAGCAAACTAATTATTAAAATTATTAATTATATATTAAATAATAAAGATCGAGAAATTAAAAGATGTTAACTATATAAACTACTCTATCTTTCTTTATTAATAAAATTTGTTAAATTTTTTATCGACTATTCTTCTATTTTGTTTGTTTAGCAAATAGACTTTTTGTACTATTTTGAAAACTATTATAGAATTCTAATTGTTATTTAGTAGAACAATTATTTAGTTGCTTTTTGTTAACTTAATAGTTCTATTATTGTTCTTTTAAAAAATAGCAAATTTATTAACAAGAATACAAAGCTCGACTATCTCGATTAATAAATTACAAATATATATACTATTAAATAGAATTATTTAATATTTATTTAACAATATTTCTACTTTTATATTATTTTTAACAATTCAATTATACTTATTAAAACTAATTTAATAGCAGTCTTGCTCTTTAAACTTAATTAGACAATTAAGATTAATTAGCTTATAGACAATAATTAACAAAAAACTTTTATTGCGTATATAAATTGCCAATACTAAGATATCTATTATATATATATAAATATTAATAAGATTTAACTTAAACAAAAAATTACAATTTAATAAATACTAATTAATTCGAATAGATATTCTAACAATATTGTTTGTATTAACAATTATTCTATATTTTAATTTTAAAACTCGACAAATTCTAACATTATTTTATACTATAATATTGAGACTAGTTATTAGTTCTTGACAACTATTTAAAATAAGCTATTTAATATCGAGATTAACAATTATTTGTTTAGAAACTATAATATTTATATTAAATAACAGTTTAATTTTAAGATTATCGACAATATATATTTTTTAACAAACATACGCAACAGACTTTCTATTGTATATATAGTCTTTAATATATATATTCAATATAAGATAGTTATCGATTAAGTATTTTGCAATATCAATATTGCAAACAAAGATAAATATTTATATCTTTTTAATAAAAAGATTTAATACAAGATTCTTAAGAAACTTGCAATCGATAAAAATTATAGTATACTCGATATTTACGCATATAGTATACAACAAACTTTGTTAAACAAATCTTAGTAAAATAGTTGTATAATAATATAAACAAAAAATTAAGTCTATATTAACTATTATTTTAATATTTGACTTAATTAATTTTGAGTTGTTAATAATTTAATCTAATTTTACTATTGTTTTGTTAATATAAAAGATCTTGACAAGCGTTTGTTTTATTCGATACTTAGAATTGTATCTTTTCTTAATATATCGAAAAAGCTTGTTAATTAATTAAAAAATATAATAGCATTTTGTACAAATAAGTTGTTTAAATAATAGAAATTCTATTTTTAAATTAATATAAAAAATATTAATAGTTATCGACAAATTCTTGTGTTGTTTTTTCGATAAAGTCTCTTTTTAATAATCTTCTTCAATATAATAAATATTGTTTTGCAGAATTTCTAAATAATATATAGAAATATCGTAAAACTAAGTCGAATAGTATAAATTATTATATAACAAAGAATTTATATAATAAGTCGATATAACAACTAATTAATATATCGACAAAACAAAAAATTAATATTTAGATTACTAATAAAATAACTGCTAATATATCGACAATTAATAGAACAATTAATATTTCTAAAATTAATAATTATTACAATTTTGTCTATCTCTATTTTCGATACAACAATTATTTGTTTTAAAAAGAAATAAATTTTTGTTTTTGCTGTTCGATTGCGTCTCAATATTAACAATAATAATAGCAAAATATTTAGAAAAAAAAGATAGCAATATAACAAAACAATACTAATTATTAGAATTAAATATATTCTGCAAAAATAGACAAATCTAATGGTTTATAAGCAGCTAATATAGATTAAAGTAAATAGAATACAAAATATAAGAAAAACATAACTAATAAAATACAAATAATTGATAGATTTGCTGCTGCTAATTGTTATTTCTAAGATTTTTGTTGCGCTTTTTAAACTTTTAAATACAATTGCAATTCTAAGTCGATAATTAACAAATATTTATTATTATCTTTTATAGCTCTTTTTTTGTATTTAGTTTCTTAGTAAAGTTTTAAACAATTATATAAATTGTCGATATAATAATTATTAAATGCAGCTCTAGATTAAATTAATTTCAAATCTATATAAATTAACTCTATAAATTAGAAATGTCGACTAATTAAAAGTACAAAATAATATTCAAAAAAAATTGCTTATTTTACAATTATTTTGCGCATTCTTAATTGTAAAAATCTCGAAAATAAATTTATTAAAAACTTTATTGATTTTTATTTTAAATTGCATCTCTAGTTTGTCGATAAAATTAATAAGTAAAAGATTTCTAAATATTTTATACTTAAACTCTTTGATCTTTTTTAAATATTAGATTATAGCAATATTACAAAAATATAATAATAGATTATTCTTTATTGCAACTTTATCGACTATATAAGTATAATTCTTTATTTGCTCAACAAATATAAAGATCTCTTAATAGATTGTCTTTTTATTTGCAAAGATAATACTATTTGATTTATAGCTTTTTAAGATATTTAAATAAAAAAATTCTAGATTTGCTATTCTAAAACAATTAATTAAAGTAGTCGAATTATTCTAATTATTGTTTCTATTTAAATAACAATATTTTTAAAAATTCTTGTTAATTCGATTAAATTGTTAAATTTCTCAATATATTAATTTATACAACTGCTCTACTATCTAAGATATAAATATTTTGTCTTCTTAATAAGTTTCGAAATCTCTTAACTAACTCGACTAACTATAGATAGTATTGTTATAAATATATAAATAAGTAGCAAAACTAGTTAAATATTTAAACGCAAACAGTATTTGATTGTTAAAAGCGTTCTAATTAAAACTATACTAATTGCTTAATATCTATTAAACAAGATTAATATATCTAAAATTGTACTGTTTGCTCGACATTTAATAATTAGAAAAAGTCTAATTAATATTGTACTACTCGCTTAATATCTAATAAGTAAAAGACTAAGTAGAGAAGTTCTAAGTAAATAAAGCAGACTAACTTTGTAAGTCTTAGACAATAAATATATTTTAAATATTAAAAACAAAATAACTCTATATATTTAAAGAAAAAAACTGCTTAATAATTGCAATCTTCGAAATATTAACTTGTTTTATTAATATAATTTCTTCTACTATTTTAATATAATCTGATACTCTTATATATAATAAGTTGTTTTTGCGAACAAACGCAAATTCTTGTTGTCTGCAAATTCTAGAAAAATTACTAAACAAATCTGTTATTCTACTATAATTGTTGCAATTTCTATATAAAACAAAGAATATTTAATAACAAATATTTAATCTAAAACAATTTGTCGATTTGTTAAAAAAAATATTGCTTAGATTTTTAAATTAATTGTAAGATTTATTGTTTATAATAGATTAATTATAGAAATACAAGCTATTTGATAGACTAATAGCAGTCGAATTAAACAATTTAATAGAAAGAGATAAATTATTTGAAGACAAGCTATTTAATAGAATAATAGCAATCAAATTAATCGATTTAATAAAAAAAGCTAAAATAAGAAGTTTAGAATTCTTGTACTTATTTAAAAACTTCGAGATTGTTAACAAGTCTTTAAAAGTTAACAAAACAATAGAATCAATATACTTGTTAAAATCTTAAATAGTTATCTCAAATCTTTTAACAATTTATTTAAAAAAAGATTTGTTAGTAATCTATTTTGCAAATTAAATACAAGACTTTTCTACTAAATAAGTTCTATATTTGCAAGTTAATTAAACAAAAAGTAAAAAAAAGTAAAAAACTTGTTTAACAATTTTAATAGCAACTTATTAAATAGAAAATAAAAGATAAACTAAGTATTAATAATTAATAGATAGAAAAGCAAAAAGTTAATAAGCTAATATAAATACTTTCTTTTTTGTATATAAAGTTAGCTTAAGATAGAAGCTAATAAAAGATAAATATTGCGTACTTAACAAATACAAGATTTGAGTAAGATTTGCAAATAAGCTAAAAAATAGATAAACTAACTAACGTTAACAAGTTGTTTTGTAAGTTAGCTGCGTAATTTGACAAATTGCTTTGAGAATTAGCTATATAGTTTAATAAGTATTAAGCAAAAGTAGATTGTCTTTAATATAAAGATTTGTTTAACAAGTAGTTAAAATAATTGATAAACTAATATATTAAATTTAGCAAAAAACAAGATAATTAATATAGTTTGAATTGCTATTTTTGTTAAAGTCTTAAGTATTTTGTTGAAAAATATTTTTTTTGTATTAATATTTGCAAATATATTTAAAAAAAGATAAAAAAACAAAAATTATTAAAAATAATAAATAAAAGTTTTACAAAAAGTATTGTATTTACAATACTAAAAACAATAATTTGTTAAAAGAATCTTTACTTAATAATAACAATTTCGATATTAAAAAAAGTATTAATAAAGAATTTGCAATATTGTTCAAAAAAATATTAATAAGATTTTCGACAACAAATAAGTTGTTAACATTAACACTTTCTTATATATAACTAATTAGCTTCGATATTTTAGAGATCTTCTAATTGTTATTTCTAGATGCATTTGTTACAGGATTCTCCTAGAGATATGTAGTCTAGAATCTGCATAAATTTAGAGTCTTAATAGACATACATAGATATTCTGCCCAAAATTACATAGATTGCTCTCTAATTTAACTATTATTATTAGAATTACTATTTACTATCTATACTCTTACAATTTAATAGCTTCAACTATCGATTAATTCTTTGTATATCTATTAGTGCTTGCAAACAATTAAGCAAGTCTTTAACTACTCGCTTTACAAACAATTCTCTATTAGAGCTTCAAATATCTAAAAGAATTTTTGCAATCCTTTCGCTCGATTTGTTCTATCTACACATATCTACTAGAGTTGTTTGCAATCAATTAAGCGCAATCTTTGTCTCTATGTCAATCGACATAACTCTTGTTTTTACAAAAGCATATTGTGTAAAGCTTGCAAAACTTATTCGAAAGATATTTGTCAACATCTATATTAATGTCTCGTCTATATTGTCTACATCGCTTATATTGTTTGTATTTTCTATATTGTTTACATTGTTTATATTAACTACTTTATCTATTGTCTTATTGTCTACTTTATCTATTGTCTTATTGTCTACTCTATCTACTTTGTCGTTTGTTAAAAAGAAGAAACAAAAGATCAAAGCGCATATTAAAGTATCTACAAAAATAAAAGATATACAAGTTATACTAGTAAGAATAGACGAACATATTAAAACTAGATATATTAAGCGAACAATTAGAATATTTTGAGAAACAATTGTTCTATTGCTTAAATCTAACGTTTTCTTATATACTTTTCCTGTTCGATCTATATGCAATATTAACGTTTTATTAAATGCAAATTAATCGTAGTTTGCGATCTTCAAAGAAATCTATTTTGAGACAATAAAAGTCAATTAATTGTCTAAGATTTTGCAAAGATAGAACGCGCCTTTATATTAAAAAGAACGCGTTTTCTCCTATTTCTTGCAATTATAAAGATATAACTTATTTTCTTAAAACAATAGCAGATTGTTACAAGATTCTCTTAGAGATATGCAATCCAAAATCTATATAGAGTTAGAGTCTTAATAGACGCACATAGATATCCTGCTCGGAATTACATAGATTGCTTCCTAATTCAACTATTACTATTAGAATTACTACTTACTATCTATATTCTTACTACATTGTTAAGATTAAAGAGAGAAAATTGTTTTTAAATTAATATAAAATAGCAACAATATATATAAAGAACAAAAACAAAATATATTTAATAATTTTTTTTTTGTTTTAGATTTTAAAATTAATCTTTTGTCTAACAAATATATATATTAAAAAAATCTATATAAAAATTTCTACAAACACAATATATAAATACAAAATAAATAAAAAAGATATATTTTTATTACAAATTAACAAAAAGACATATATATAATAAGTAAAAAAGTATTAAATTTAAACAAATTTGTTTTTATTGTTGCTATATAATAGAAGTCTCTTGTAGTGTTTTTAACAATTAATAGTATATTTAATTAAAAAATTAAATATAAATTAATATTAATAAAACAATTATTATTAATTTCAAAGCAAAGTTATATAGTCTTTAATATTGTTAATTTGCTTACTTAGACGCAATTAAATTGCAAAAGCTATATAAAATTACTATACTTTTAAAGCTTGTTTTTATTATTAAAGATATAAAAAATCTTTGTAAAGTATATATATTAATTAAATTTTATAATAAAAGAAATTGTTATATTAATAAATATAAAATAATTATTTTAACTTTTATTTTAATTTATATTTGCGAATTATTATTAGTTTTAAAATTTAAATACAAATATTTTTTTACAATTGTTAACAATTACTTTTGTAAAATATAAATATTAATAATAATTAAACAAAAATAAGTTATAAATACTTTTTGTTAATAACAAATACAAACAAAACTTTAAAGTAAAGTTAAAATATTTGCAATTTGCAACAATAATAATACAAAATTTAAGTTAATATTTAATAAATAATATTTATTTTTTAATATTGTATTTAACTATATTTTGTTGTACAATTCTCTTTAAAATAATATTGTTAAATAAGATATATAAATTATTAATTTTTTTATAAAAGTTATAATTAAAAAGATATAACTTCTTATTAAGTTTTAATTAAAAGTTGTACAAATAAACTTATATTTACGAAATTACATAGTAATCGAATTGCTTATTAACAATAAACTTATTATATTTATAGAGATATTTATCGATATTAAACTATTTATTAATTATTTGCGTGTATAGAAGTGCAAATACTATTTTTATATAAACTTCAAATCTTTTCTTGTCGAAGATATATCGACAATTTCGAAATTCTTGTTAATAGTACTATTAGTAACTAATAGTCAAATTAGCTAATATATTAATATACTTGCTCTATATAATTAAGCGCAAGATTAAACTACAATTAGTAGAATTTGTAGACGCGTAATTGATACGCGCTTTGCTAAGACTTAATTTTGCATATTGTTAAGTTCTATAAATGCAATCTATAAACGCAATTTACGAACACAATTTACGAGCGCAATTTACAAGCGCAATTTACAAACGCAATCTACAATTACTATGCGCACAACAAGAGATATTCTTGTCGACGTATAACTTACGCGTAGAAATCTTACAAATTGTTCGATTCTATTATACAAATTACTATAGTGTAAACAAGTAATAAATAAAGACGTAAACAAAGTATTGCAAGATTTTAAGAATAAGTTTAAGATCTTTATTAGATAATTTAAATTAATAAATTAAAAAATTAGTAAAAGCTAATAGATATATTATTATCGAATAAGAGTATTGCGCAATATAACAATAATATATCTAAAGTTTGTAGATAGAAATAGTAGCAAATAAGCAATTCGAAAAGTTGTTTATCTAATTTTAATTAATTTGCTTAGCAAGTTAATTCAAATTTAGATTAACTTAATTTAAATAAGCTAGACTCAATTAAGATTAGCTTAGAAACAACAATATATCTTGCAATCTTTGCTCTTTATATATAATTATCTTCTATAGTACTAATAATCTACTACGTTGTTTGTTACATCTTTTAATAAATATCTTTAATTTGTTTTTTCAAAGATTAACAATAACATTCTTTACGTATCTTTCTTTTGAGCTTAATATTAATAATTTAATTAATAGTGTTTTAATTAAACTTTATATATTCTTCGCGTCTTTTTTTTCGAATAATAATTAATACTAATTAAGTAAAAGATAGAATTAAATATTAATTAAAGACGTATTAAGTATAAAGTATTAAATACTTAATTTTTAAATAATTGATCGCTATTAAAAGAGAAGTAAAATTGCTTTTGTTAAAAAGTCTTTAAATTAAAATTTAATAGTTTTAATAATTAATTAATCTTAAAGTTGCTATTACTTTTTTCTAATAAATTTATTAAATTATTAGAGAGAATAACATTCTACACTTTTTTAATAGCGACAAAGAAGTTTATTATATACATTATGCGCAATAAAGTCTTCGCATAATTAAATGTTTCAATTATTTTTATTTAAAATATAACAATAACTTTGCGAAATATATAACAAAGCAATTTAATATCTAATATTTTTATAATATACTTAAGAGTAAAACATATCTTTGTATAAAAGCAAAAGTTTTAATAATTACGAAATTTCTAAACTAAAATTAGAAATCATTTAAATGCAAAATTTGCAAAAGATTTTACGTAAAGATTTTAATTAATTTGATACAATATAGTTATCTAGAAATTGTTTTAGTTATAAAATTACTTCTTAAGTTAAAAAGTTTTCTTTTTAATTTTTTTAAAAAACATGTTTTGTAACAAATCTAATATATATTTTATTTAAGTGTTAATAGCGCGAGTAGCATAGCTTTGAAAAATTAATTTTTCAATAGCTTAAAAGTTATTAAGACAAATAACGCATTGTTATTGCTATTTATTTGTTGTATATTGCAAGAAGATTTAATTTATATATACAATTTTCTTTATATATATTGTATATATAAGCTAAAGTATATTAAATTCTAGATATAAAAACTTAATAGATAATATAATTCAATAAAATTTGTTAAACAAAATTCGAGAAATATAGCTTCGAAATTGAATTATCTCTTCTATACGCTTATATATTTTAAAATTATTTGTAATAAAATATATATATTAATTGTAAACGAAATTGTTTAAATTAACTTCTAGTTGCTTAGAATAAGGATTTTTAATTATAAAAATATTGTTAATTGTTGTACTTTTATCTCTTCAAATTAATATTATAAAATATAATTTTGTTTTATAAGACTTTAGTATATTAAGCTTAAGTATAAATACAATTTAAGAAAAATTTATATCGACGTACTTTAACAATTAAAAAAGTTTTTGAATAATACTTTTAATATAGAAGATTTAAATCTTATTAAATTAGATATAATATATACAAAATAAAAAAGAATATATTGTATCTTAATATTAAGAATCTTATTAATTAAAGTTGGAGCAATAATTATTGTTAATAGTAAATACTTTTTTGAATTTTATATATATTGAAAAAGAGATACAATATTAAGATTTCGAAATTCGATTATTATAACAAATATTAAAAGATATAGCGAACAACATAGTAAATTATTAGTTCTATCGAAGATAATTATATATAGAGAGCAAAGACTGCAAAATATGTTGTAGTCTCTAAGCTAGTTCCAATTAAGTTTAGCTTATCTCAACTAGATTAACTTAGATTTAAATCAACTCGTTAAGCAAGTTAATCAAAAATAGACAAACAACTTTTCGAGCTGCTTATTTGCTACTATTACAATTTGCAAACTTTAAGCATATTGTTGTTGTATTGCGCAATACTCTTACTTAATAATAATATATCTATTAACTTTTATTAATCTTTTAATCTATTAATTTAAGTTGTCTAATAAAAATCTTAAATTTGTTTCTAAGCAATAACTTTGTTAGCTTATTTGTTATTATATTTGTGCTTCGAACAAAACTAATACAAATGCAATTACTTTTGCAAAGATCTCTAATATAATAAAATGCTATATCGATATATTTTAATCTATTATTAATATAAGCGTTCTTAGTAAATGCTAGAGCTGCTTAATTATCGCTTATTAGTTGTATAGAAAATACAAATTTGTATATTTTGTTCTCGACAATATCTATATAATTCAATAGATTTTTAAGATATTTTGCATAGTTAGTATTTTTTAGAATCTATATAATCTATAGGTTCTTTCTAATATATATAGATAGAGCTATATATTTAGCTTTAATAGTAGATATTGTTACTAATTTTTGCTTGCATAATATTTATACAATTGATTCTTTATCTATTATAAATATATATTTAAGAATAGACTTTTGATTTAATCTATTAGATATATAGTTTGAGTCGAAGTATACTACTAAATATAAACTCTTATTGTTGCTATATATTAGTCTCTTATTAACAATAAAGCAAAGATATCGAAGCAATATTTTTAAGACTTAATTATAATACTTTGTTAAATCGACAAGATATTAATTTAGATATCCTATTGCAAAAGCAATATTTGAGCAAGTATAAATAGCTATATATATAATGCTTTCGATTGTATATTAATAATTTTTTTAATTAATTTGTTTATCTTTTAATTTAATAGATCGAAAAGAATTGTATTTATTTATAGACAATTTAGTTAAATTGTTTTTGTTAATAGATATTTGCAATCTATTAAGTATTTTGTTAATATAATAAAATTAATCTATATATATAAGAGTTTTAACATTTCGATTGCAAGTAATTCTAATATTAAGAATTCTTTTTATTTTTTTTAGATTCTTTATCTTAAATATCTTTTAAAACTTGCGTTTAAATTAATTAATATTATCTATTAATTATGTAGCAATAGCTATATTGTTAATATAAAGCAAAAGTATAATATGTTGTTCAAAATATAACAAGAGACAAAAATTAGTATTGTATTGCTTAAAATCTAGTCTAACAAACTCTTTAATACAATATTTATATTAGTTGCAAACAATTTGTTTTAGACTATAAAGATTTCGAACCATACACAAGTATTGCTCTAAAAATATATTTATTTTAGATAAAAATATTATATAGATTTTCTTTTTAAGAAAAAATTTAGTAAAAATATTGTTAATATCTATCTAATAGTATTTTAGATTTTTTAGCATAACAATAATAAGAAATATTTGTAAGATATTAAATTTAACAATTAAAACAAAAGTATCTTTGTAATTAATTTCGAAGACTTGTATAAAGTCTTTTGCAATTAATCTTACTTTAAGTTTTTCTAGTATTCTATCTATATATATTTTTGCTTTAAATACTTATTTGCTTGTTATAATATTAATATTTTAAAAAAGAGTAACAATTTTTTATATAATATTAGCAATAAGAATAAGTAATTCTTTTTGTATAGCATTTTTCTATAACTTCTCTTAAACAAAATTGTTTACAATTTTCTTCTATATCTTTAATATAGATATAACAAGCTTGCTAGTATTACTGTTTTTTTTATTAATAATTGCAAAGTTGTATTTCGAATTTATAGTCTTATTAGTTATATTTTAAGCTATAAAAATTGCTATAGCGCAAACAATTTTATTTCGATGTTTTTTTAAATTTTTTGTACTATTATTAATTTGTTTTTTCTTTAAAATAGCAATATACAAAAATCTCTATATATAATATTTAGATAAAACAAAATTATCTAAAATTATTTAAGAAAAATCTAAGATAGTCTAAGCAAGATCTAAGCTATTTTAAACAAAATCTAAGTTAATATAAATAAGATCTAAATTAATATAAGCAAGATCTAAGTTAATATAGACAAGATCTAAATTAGATTTATTTCTAATTATATTTTTGCAAAATCTATTTATTAATTGTCTTTTCGACAAGATATTAATAATCTTAATATATATCTTAAAATCAATATATTCTCTTTTTTTGTTTTTGATATATTTAACAATATTATTTCTAATAATTTTATCTAAGTTCGATATTTATATTTTAACAAATATACTTGTTTTATTAATATATTTAAAAAATACTTCTACTTGTTCTCTATTTATAAGTTTATTTCTTTTGTTTTCGACAAAAAAAGATTTAAAGTTTATATAAAAATAGTATTTGCAATTCTATAAGCTCAAATAATTAACAAATAGTTTGATATTAATAAATATCTTTATAGATATAATAAACTTATTGTTGATAAGCAATTTAATTGCTACGCAATTTTGCAAATATATATTTGTTTGTACAACTTTTAATTAAAATTTAATAGAAAGTTTTGTCTTTTTAATTATAACTTTTATAAAGTTTTCGATAATTTATATATCTTGTTTAGCAATATTATTTAAAAAAAATTGTACAACAAAGTATAATTAAGTACAATATTAAAAAATAAATATTATTTATTAAATACTAACTTAAGTTCTATATTGTTGTTGCTACAAATTGCAAATACTTTAATTTTATTTTAAAGCTTTATTTACATTTGTTATTAATAAAAAATATCTACAATTTGTTTTTATTTAGTTATTGTTAATATTTATATTTTACAAAAGTAATTATTAACAATTTTAAGAAAATACTTGTATTTAAGTTTTAAAACTAATAATAATTTGCAAATATTAATTAAAATAAAAGTTAAAATAATTATTTTATACTTAACTAATATAATAATTTCTCTTATTGCAAAATTTAATTAATATATATATTTTACAAGAATTTTTTAAATCTTCGATAATAGAAACAAACTTTAAGAGTATAGTAATCTTATATAACTTTTGCAACTTAACTATGTCTAAATAAACAAATTAACAATATTAAAGACTATATAACTTTGTTTTAAAATTGTTAATAATTGTTTTATTAATATTAACTTGCATTTAATTTTTCTAATTAGATATACTATTAATTGCTAAAAACGCTACAAAAGACTTCTATTATATAATAACAATAAAAACAAATTTGTTTAAATTCGACACTATTTTGCTTATTATATATATATCTCTTTGCTAATTTGCAATAAGAATATATCTTTCTTATTTATCTTGTATCTATATATTGTATTTGTTAAAGTCTCTATATAGATCTTTTTAATATATATATCTATTAAACAAAAAATTAACTTTAAGATCTAAAACAAAAAGAATATTTGTTAAATATATTTTGTTTTTGTTCTTTGTATATATTGTTGCTATCTTATATTAATTTAAAAACAATTTCTTCTCTTCAATTTTAACAATATATCTAGAAATAACAATAAGAAGATTTCTAAAATGTCGAAGCTAATTAATTATATATAAAAAAGTATTAATATTAACAATCTATTAATTGTCGAAAATTTTATTAATATTTTTTTTAAACAATATTGCAAGTTCTTTATTAATACTTTTTTTAATATCGAAATTATTATTATTAAGTAAAGATTTTCTTAACAAATTATTATCTTAATATTGTAAATATAATATTTTTTGTAAAACTTTTGCTTGTTATTTTTAATAATCTTTGTTTTTTTTATTTTTTTTTAAATATATTTGCGAATATCGATACAAAAAAAGTATTTTTTAACAAAATATTTAAAACTCTAACAAAAATAGTAGCAATATATATTTTTATTAATTTTTCGATTAAAGAAGTTAAGTTTTCGATAAGAATTAAAATTTAATTTTAAAAATAAACTTCGATACTAATATTAAGATTTCGAACAATTAGTTTTGTGTTTAACTTATATAATAGTTTTATCAACTTTAAGTAATACTTTTTCTCTCTATAGCTTTTAAAGAATTACGTCGATATTAAAAAAATCTTAAATATTAAAAATATCTCGAATTGCAATATATTTTAAGAGCAAAAAAATTAGCAATATTTAAATTAGTCTATTGTTGCAATATAGTTTCTTTATATTAAACTAAATTTCAACAATCTTTTTGCTAGGCAAAAGATAACAACTAGATAGACAAGGCAAGCAACTAGACAAGATAAAAAGACACGTAAGTGAACAAGACAAACATTTATAGTAATTGTAAAAGTGATTGTCTAAGAACTAAACTAACAATTAAGTTATACTTGATTGTTCGAAAGCAAACGCTATCGACAAACGCCAAACGCTCTCTTGTTATTAAGCAAAAGCATCAAGCACAAATCTCGTAACACATGCTCTTCTTAAAAGAAAAAACACTAACGCTCTCGTTATGCTACACTTTAGACCCAATTATTATTTTATTACTCTAATTGTCTAATTAATAAAAATGAATTCGTCGTTCTTGTTCGTCTAAGCGTTATGCTTCTAAATGATCTCAACTCAATTCTTTTTAATGTTTAGTTCGTCATAGAACTTCTTGTCGCATTAACGATAAACGCTCTTTTTTGCGTTCGAATACGTCTTGTTTATGTTAGTCGCTACAAAGTTGTTCTAAAATTTATCTTTAAATAATTTAACAATCTTGACAATCTAAATTGATTTGCTAGCGAATTCGACGATGTCTTTAAGAAGCGCATAGACATCGATCCTAACAATAAAGTCGAAAATAGCATTACAACTATCTTGTATAGCTTGAAAACGCGCTATTGTTTCGTTTAAGCTATTTGTTATTTTGTCTAGTAAATGTCTAGCAATTGTCGCAAAACGAGTTGTTTAACAATTAATAATAAAGACATTTATAAGCTTAGTAGTATTTGCAAATCTAGTAGTTGTGCTCTTGCGAATTGTTTTGTTTTCGAAATTTAACGTTTAACAAACAATTTTTATTTCGATTTTCGACTTTTTTGCGTAGCGCTTTAGCAACTTTGAATCTTAAGAGACAAAGAATAAGACAAGATCGAAGAAAACGTTTTTTTTGACTAAGATAAAAATTAATTTGTTTACTTTTATAATCGAAGTTAAACGTTCGCAAAACAACGTTATTGTTTCGAATAAAACAACGTCTATCTTTTGCGTTTTTCGCGCTCTTAATAGAGTTGCGTCTTCGCGTTTGATTGCTTAACAAATTTTTATTAGTATAATCTTCTTGTTAGAGCTGTTTCTCTTGACGTCTTTCTTGTAATACAAATTTGAAAACTAGTCGTCTTTTATAACGAAATTTAAAACAAACTTGCAAATTTTGTAGTTTGCAAAAACTTAATCTTTTTTTAAGAGCAACAACTTGTTAAGACGTATTAATATTTAATGAGATATAATACTATATACAAGATTATTTATCTTAGTCGTTTTGTATCTCTTTTGCGAATCAACAATTTAAATAAATCAAACATTAATATCGTTTTGCAAGATGTATTTTTTTTTGAAAACATTAACAATACTTATAGATACAAAGATAGACTTTAGAAACGTGCGTAATATACAAATATTGTTGTTCTTGTTAAAAGTTGCAAATTATAAAAAGAAGCAATTGCGTATTGTAATGTTAACGCGAACAACACAACTTATATTGTAATTAATAAGACACGTGTAATTTAACAAGTAGCTAAAATAATTGTTAACATCTATCTTTTTATTAAATTAAAATAGAGCGATACTTATTTCGATTGCTTTTGCGCTTAGAATCTTCTTGTCAAAAATTAAATAAACAAAAAATACGTTATTGCTTTTGCGAAACATAATTATAGTAAAATAGCTATTAAGTATAAACATTTTACGAATAAGTTGTTCGACGTTTGTTATAGTGTGTTTTTCAAAAAAATTGCGTTTAATTTTGATATTTTTTAAACTTAATTTGTCGTCTTTTGCTTCGATTTAGTTATTATTATCTTGCTAACTTAGAGTGTTCGCAAGATTGTCTTTAATTACTTAATTAATAACTTTGCATTTGTAAGCTTTTGCGACATTTTAATTAAAATAAGAGATTTTGTTCTTTTTGTCGAAAATTATATTAATTGATTTTTAGACACAAACAATAGACAAACAATTTTGTAATGCGATAGCAATAATAAAGATGCTATTGTCAATAATATAAAGATAGTAGCTAACAATAATAAGCAAAAATGCGTGTTAATAGAATTAAAGATAATAAGCTTTAGTAATGTTGTTAACATTAATGTTGATCGTATTAGTGTTCTAGTAAATCGCATTCTATAACTAAAACTTGTAAAGTATCTACTATAAGTAAACAATAAATTATAATTGTTTAACGCTACGTCTAAACGAATAGTTTATTGTTATTAATTTTTAAACGTTAACAATAACAACATTAAGATAAAGTTTTAACGTTGTTATCTTTTTTGCTATTTGTAACAATCTTAATCTTAGACGATCTATCTCTTTTCTTAGACATAAGCGCATTTTCTATTGTTTTAGACAATCGTTTGCGCTTCTTTAACAATAATACAAGAACAACAATATTTATTAAAAGTATCGAAACAATTACTTTAGATATCGTGATAATTGTTTTAAAGCGTTTTATAATAAAGAGAATAAATACTTTATGCTTTGTCTTGTAGTTATTAACAAAATTTGCAAAATTATTTAGCAAGTTCTCGCCATATTATCGATTTTATTTAGCATTGTAACTCTTTTATCGAACAAAATACTTTAAGATAAGACAATTTTGTCTATATTAACGAATGCGATATCTAATAAGAACTTCAAATTTATAAAAATGTTATTCGACATTTAACTTAATAACAACTCTTAAATAATTTAGCTTTAAACAATTGTACAAATCTTTATTGTCTAGCGTCAACTTAAAATAAGCAATAAATATAACTAAATAAATTTTCTAATTTATTAAGAGATTCAATGTGTACGTTAAATTGTTTTTTTGTTCGAAAATCTTAAGAAATTTAATGCGTTAAATAAACAACTTAAACGATTTAACAAACAACAAGAAATAGCTCTTGTAAAGACAAAGATACACTATATTGCTTACAAAAAGTTTAATAGATCTATAATGTTTATCGTATATTGTTTTGATTACTATGTTAGCTTATGCAATTGTCGCTTCTATCTCGAAGATATTAACAATTTTCTTTTGCAATTAATTCGTTTAAACGTTGTTAAATCTAAAAAGAGACAAGAAATTACGCATCTTAAAGTTTATAATTATTTTATTTAATAATAATTTAATAGACGCACTAAATAAATTATTAAAACGAACGCGAAGTATAGACAAAAAAAACATCTAATCTAGATTAAGATTGCTAGTCGCTATATATCGCAAAACTATCTTAATTATCTAGTTTATTTGTTTACTTTATTTGTTGGTTTGTAAATCGTATATTGTTAAGATCAAAAACTAAACTTCTAACTTCTAAAATATAATTGTTCAAAATTTAAACATAAATTTGCAATCTCTATTATGTACGAACGCTCTTAGAATTTCTTAGTTAACAAAATTGTTAAAAAGAATACTTGTTTAGTTTGCTACAATATAAGTTGTTTTATTAATTAAAATAATTACTTTTTTGAAAAATTTACAAATCGCTATTAAAACAATATCGAAACTCTAGCATAACGAAAGTCTTAAAACGAAATCAATGCACATCGTATAAAAAGACACAAAAGAACTTAAAATTAAGTTAAGACTCTTATATAACTAATGTTGCTTAATTTAACAAAGATTGCACTTTTAACAATAAACAATGTATCGATGCAATTAAAAGACAAGCTTGCGAAAATAAAAATTAATTATTATTGTCTTGTAAGTTCGAATAAAACTAGCATAACTATTTATGTCGTACGTCTAATAAAAGATTTTTGTCTTAAATTTCTTAGACAAATATAGTTTTTTGCGATTTGTATAGTTTATAAAGTAGAGTAAATTGTCTTTTTTAAAAAATTAAATGCTAAAAGATATAGATAATCTTCGAATTGTTATTAGAATTTTTATTTACTTAATAAATTTAACGTATGTTTTAAGAAGTCTTTTCTTAAAAATTTTATTTATTTGAACAAAACTCAAATAAAATAAGACTATTTTATCAATCGTATCTTAATCGATTAAATTTATCTTTTCTTTAAAAGTTTGTCGCATTAACTCAATTATAGCTTGTATATTTATTGCAAAGTTGTTTATTTTATTTAAAATTAATAACTTGTTCTTATTATGTTTATCTTTAAGTGCGAGAAGTTTAAACAATGCATTCAAAATTATATACAATCTTTCTACACAATAACGTACGTCAAATAAAAATTGTAAAAAATATTAAAAGATACGTACAAAACGAAGATTAAGCTTATTAATTAATAAAAAAAATAATATAGTTTGTCTAACAATATTTGTTGTGACTAAATAATCAATATAAATTATAATAAGTCTCTTGATTGTCTCTATTAAATGTTTAGTCTTTTGTATTGTTTATACGAGACAAGTTACTTTTATCTTAATTGATCAATAATTTATCTCGACGAAGCTTAGAGTTTTAAACAAAAACAAGATATACTAAATATTGTCTCGTTTAAAGTTGTTGCTAGTTAAATCGTTTTTAATATAATATATTTTAATATTAAATTTGCGCTTCTTGAAGACGTCTAAATCTATATATAGTCGACGATTGTTATTAAAATAAATTAAGAAATTCGAAACTATTAAGAATCGCTACAATTGATAAAAAAATTAAAGAAAAGTAGATAAATATTTAATATACGTATTTCTTAAATACGTCTTTTGTTTTTGTTTGTTAACAATAGAAGATTTCTTTAAAAAACAAGTCTTTTTTTGCTATAAAATGTCGACTTGTTAGACGTATTAAACAATTTTATTTCTTTAATAATTAGCGAGATCAAAATAAATCTTAAGTGTTTTTAAATTTTTAGAAAATTTGATCGTCTTAATAACGACAATACGCTCTTCAATAGTAAACAAGTCAAAGACGTTTACTTTTTACTTTAATAACATAATACTAAAATAGTTAAAATAGATTTTTTTGAAACTAAGTGTAACGTCTAGCAAAACTAATTTGTCGAACAATTAAATAAAATAAGTTAAATGTGTGTTGAACGATTGCGAGAAAGCGACAATATTGTCAATATAAATTCGACAAAACTTTCTAAATTGACGAAGTTCTTTGTTTATTATTTGTTAAACGTAGATAAGCGAATTTTTGAATCTTATAATAACAACATTAAGTTGTTCTTTGTCTTAATAAATAATAAAGAAAAACTTATATTTGTCTTTCAATGCAACTAAGAGTTGCAAAAAAAAAGTTAACTTATTTATTAAACTTATGTGCTTACAATTACAAATTTAGACTATAATATTAATCTAGACAAGTATCGAATATTTATTTGTATTAGTTAATTTATTTAGTTTGCAAATATTAGTTACTACTTGATGCTTTCGAATTTCGTCTAATAAGATTTGCCAAATTACGAAGACAAAAAATTCGAACAACGAAGACTTAATTAATTATATTATCTTGTTTTAAATATATAGTTTGTTAAATTCTTTATTAATTATTTTGCGATCGCATTCTCTTAAAAAATAAATTTTATATTTTATTTTCGATATTAACGTAGAATTTTAGTTGCTATTTAATAAAATTAACAACTAATTTTTTCTAGCAAGATTAACAATTTTGTTAATATTTTTTTACAAGATATACAATTGTATTACGAGACACTAAAGCGCAATAATTTTGTCTAAATTATTGTAGACATAAACGTTATTAATTAAATTCGCTTAATAGTTATTACTAAATATATTAATCTTAATATTCTCTTTAGTTGCTTATCTCTTTTTGTCAAAACTAATTTAATAACAACTTTGCTTCTTAAACTCTAGTAGACGTCCAAGTGTCGCATACTATAAAATGTAAAAAGACGTCAAACGATTGTTACAAACATATACGAAAGACATATCTCTATCTATAACATAGAAATAAGTGTCGAACAAAATCGATTTAAAGATATAGTCTCTATTAGACAAGATGTCGCCTTGTACAATTATTAGAACTTCTAAAATAAAATAAGCAACAATTACAAGACTTCTTTCGATCTTAACGACTTGTTTTACTTTAATGTCGTTCTTTAAATTTATCTCTAGTTTTGTCTTCAAATTTTAACAACTCTTAATAATTAATTTGCGTCTATCTACGTCAACAATTATACGTTTGAAGTCGATAATATTTATTCTAAGCAACAACTTTGTTTTTAAATTTTTTATAACGTAAACTTTTTAATAGAAGTAAGCAACAATTATTTTGTTGTCTATTTTGCTTTAAAGATACATTGAAAGTCGAAAATAGTTGTTGATTAAATACTTGTTGTCTCTAATATCGCGTACGAATACGACGACGCTAAATTGTCTTGTAAAATGCTTTAATCTTAAGTTATTAAAAAAGTTATTATTGATCAATAACATAGTGTATTCGTTGTTGACGCAAACAACACAAGAGATGTCTTTTTATAAAAATGCTATTTAACATATTGCATAATGTTAACGTCTAAAAGTTAATTTATTTTGATGTAGCAATAAAGCGTCTAACTTAATTAACTCTAAATCTATAAAACTTGTCTTAACAAGAACAAGATTAATATAAAATGCTCTAGTAAACTTTCGACAATATATCTTGTTATGTTTGTTTTCAATATACTAAAAAAGCTTGTTTCTTAATAAAAAAATCAAAACACAACTTTTGTATTTGAAGAATAATAAAAAAGATATCGACGTTAACTTAATATGTATTGCATCGATCTAGTAAGTCGCTTTCTATAACAAGTTAATTAAATAAACAATTGCTAACGCGTTCTTCTTAACATAGTGTGTCTCTTCGAGTTAATTATTAACAATATAATATATTGTTGTATTCGCATGTAAGTTGTTGTAGTAACTTGTAAAATCTTCGAAGAATATAAAGTAGTAGACGAACTCTATATATTTTACAAGATTTGCATAGTATGTCGTTACGACAAGAACTTAGTAGATTGGACGAGACATAGATAATGCAAACTAACGAACAATTTGTTCTTCTAATCGCCTATTTAATCAATTTGAATTTTGCTAACTAGAGCGATAAGCAAGCATTATCTTTTACATCTCGCGCTTTGCGTCAAGTTTCTCAATAAAGTTCTAAGATAATATGTAAACAATAGGTATGCTAACAATAAAACGCAATTTTACCTCAAACTAATTTTACGCTCAAATCAATTGCCTTTAGATTTCTTTAATGTTTGTTAATTGCGCATAAAAAATAATGTTTTGCAAATATTTTATAGTCTCTTGTTCGTTTTTAGCATCTTTAATAATAAAGATCTTTAACATTAGTTTATTAAGCGTTTTGCTAATTTTTATTTTAAAACGATTTTGCAATTTATTAATAAAGTTTAAAAAAAACAAACTTCGAAACGCTTATCGTTTAAAGTTGTTTAATTTTTTAAAATATTACGTTATAACAAAATTACAAAAGCAAAGAGAGAGATTATTTTAAACAACAACTTTGTCAATAACGTATATATAATTATTTATACGTTTAACAAATGTAAAGACTTCTCTATATATTGTCTTCTTATAGACAAAAATAATATTGCTTAATTTATAATTATCTAAAGCGTCTAGATAAAAGAAGCTCAAATTAGATGTCTTAAATCGACTAAAAAACATACTTGTGTTTTTCTATAAAAACTTATTAAAGTATCTAAAAACGCGATAATAATTAATCAATTTATTTCGAAACAAATGTTATGTCTATTTTACTAAAAAGTGTTAATCTTCTTTACGCAATATAGTTTGCAACTATTTTAGATCAAAGTTTGCAAAAAATAAAATCTATCTAAAGATTGCGAAGTTGAGCTAAGAAATTAAAGTTTACTTAAAGATTGCGAAGTTAAATTGCAAGATTAAAGCTTACTTAAAGATCGCAAAATTAAGTTGTAAAAACAAAGTCTATTTAAAAGCTACTAAATTAACTTAGACGCTAAAAGACTATTAAACGAATTTATGTTGCTACTAGAAGTCTATATTATTAAGCGTAGTTGTATTCGACTAGATTGTCTTCGACTATAAAGTACTAAATTTGATATTTTGTTGTTAATTATACTAAGTATGTTGTCTAGCGTCAAATAAGTTAAATAACTATAAATTGTACAATTGCGCGACAAGATCAAGTTAATCAAACTATTGTTATTTACTTTACACAAGATTGTTAAAGCGTAAATTTATTATCTTGAATCTATTGTTTATTTCGAAACTCGTCTAATTAAGTTCAAATTAACGACAACAATTTATGCTATCGTTTTTGAGAGAGAAGACTCGCTCTTAACGATATAGATTGTTAACGTTTGTTAATGTGTTTCTACGCAATTTATTGTTGTCTAATTTGTCAATCTTGTTGTTTCTTAGTTTGTCGAAAGAGTTAATTATTAATTGTTTAAATAAGAACGCAAACAAAGCAAAAAATGCGAATAAAAAGACAAGTCTTAAGATATTTGAAGACGTAAATCTACGCTAAATAACAAAAACTTCGTTAAGATACTTTAAAGCGACAACGAAACTAAAAGACTTCAAATTCAAAATGTTATTAAAATAGACGTTTAAGTACTTTTGATCAAACTACTTGTCTTGATGTTTAAATAATTGTCTCGCAAACAACTTTAATAACGTCTTTAGAATAATGTTGTCTAGTGTAGAAGATAATAATGTCTTTGAAGTAACGACGTTAACTACGACAAATTGTGATGTCTTTAAAATCTAATAATTAAAAACGATAAACAATAATATCTTTGTTAAAGACTCGTTGTAAACTACGATAAGCAATAATTTCTTCGTAAGAACTTCGTTACTAATAATGTTAAGTAAAGCTACTTATTGCATTTTTTCGAATTTATTAATTGCTTGTTTAAGTAGAGTCTTGTCGATTGCTTATTTAACTAATTAAATTCGCTTATCTTTACTAGATTAAACAAATTAAGCAAATTAACGAGTTCTATTTATAGATTCGAGTAAAAATAAACGAGACAAAAACTTGAAAAGCTTCTTAATTCTTTGCCTAATTAACTCACTAATGCAAGAGATATACTAATGCTTAATAGTGCAAAATTGCAAGATTTGATAAGTAAGAGCGAAAAGAGCGAAATTAATCAATTTGACTAAGAGAGACATCTCAACACGATTAGACAAACACTTGCGTAAAACAAGCGAATGTTGACTCTAATACAATAATCTAGTGTCTAATAACTACAAAAGACGAACGAATGCTAGCTCTAGTGCAATAATTTGATGTTTAATAATTGCGAAACGCAAGCGAATGCTAGCTCTAATGCAATAATCCAATGCCTAGTGAATGCAAAATGCAAATAGATGAGAACTCTAGTATAATAACCCAATGTTTGATGATAAATGCGAGGTTAGATAAAAGAATTGACGATTAGTGTCGTTCATCTAATAATGGACGATTGACTTGAATCGTTGATTGAAGCTATCATTTGTTAAGTAAAAGATAGCAACTAAGCAAACAAGGCAAGCAACTAGACAAGATGAAAAGACACGCAAGTGAACAAGGCAAACATCTATAATAATTGTAAAAGTAATTGTTTAAGAACTAAACTAACAATCGAGTTATATTTGATTGTTCGAAAGCAAGCGTTATCGATAGGCGTCAAACGCCCTCTTGCCATTAGACAAGAGCATTAGACACAAATCTCGTAACACTTTTGTTTTAGTTTCTTAAAATATATCTATATTTTATTAATACTTTAATTAATAGACTTTTTGTAATTTATATAGTTTGTTAAATATTATCTTTTAATAGTCTAAAGCTTCTTTTTGTACTTATATATTAAAAATCTTTATATCTTATATATTGTAGTTATAATAATTATATTTTTCTTGTTGTTTTTGTTTAAGCAAAGTTAAATATAAAGAGTAGTTTTAATATTTGCTTTTACGTCTTTAGATTAAGAAATTATCGATAGTATTAAATTAATTTTGCTTATAGAAATAAAAAATACAATAGAATCTAAAAATTAAATTATGTTTCAAAGATCTTTTGCTATAAGATAGTTTTTTATTTAACAAAATTATTGCTTGCTTGTAATTCGACTAAATATATTAATTGTTTTGCGTATATTGTTTTCTATAATATATAGAAGTAAATAAAGTAAAATTAATAAAAAAATAAAAAGATAGATAAAGTAATACTTGTTAAGTAACAATAAAGAGATTTAATATATTAATCTTTTATTAATCTAGTACAAAGATTATAATTATATTGTTATTTTAATAGTATCTTTTAATATTGTAGTTGCTTTTTTTAAAGCAATTTAGTTTGCTTTCTTTAAAGTATTAACTAGCTCTCTTTTAAACAATATAGTTTTTTTTTAAAATATTAACTAGCTCTCTTTTAAGTATATAAGTTAGTCTTTCTTATTGTTGTTTATTTTTTGTAGAATTTGTAATTAAGTAGAATTAGTTTGTTTGTGCAAAATTTTTTTGTATAACTCGAAAATATATATTAATTTTTGTTTGTTAATAGTAGTATCTTTTGTTCTTTATAGAATGCAATCGAGACTATCGCGATAGTAGTATTAGAAATTGTTAAGTTAAAAGTCTTCGCAAACTCGAACTTATAATTTATTAAAAAATATAGCAAACAATATAATAAATTATTAGTTTTATCGAAAATAATTATATACAAAAAATAGAGACTGCAAAATATATTGTAGTTTCTAAGCTAGTTCTAATTAAGTCTAGTTTATCTTAATTAAATTAATTTAGATTTAAGTTAGCTTACTAAACAAATTAATCAAAAGTAAACAAGTAGCTCTCTAAACTATCTATTTGCTACTATTACAATCTATAGACTTTAGATATATTGTCGTTATATTGCGCAACAACAAATATAATTAATTAAAATTTTAAAATTTTCTTAATTCTTTTATTTCTTTAATCTTTTAAAAATTTAAGATTATTATAAGTTAAAATTGTTGTAAAGAGTCTTTCTATTACAAGAAGATATATTTTTAAGAAATTAATAAATTTGTTCAATTAATTTTGTATAATTTTATAGAATATTATTAAACTAAATAAATATAACAAATTTATTACTCTTTGTTTCGCTTTATTCTATTACAAATAAAGTGCGAAAATAATTTAAAAATTAAAAGATAAGTTCGAACGCAATAGATAAAACAAAATAGAAAGTATAACAAGTTGTTAATTAATTGTATTTTTAGATTTTGTTGCGTTCTATTACGCTAGTACTTTCTTTAAAGATATTAGAATAGAATTGTATTATCGAAAAGATTTATAGATATCTTTAGACAATATAAGCAATTATTTGATAACAAGAATTCCAACTATAGATAGTTTTTATATTTAATAAATCTTAAGAGAAGTTCAATAAATCAAAGTAACAATAAATAAAAATCTATAATAAATTGAACACAATTTATAAGAAAGTTGTATATAGAAAATCTATATATTAAAAAAGATTCTTTTTGCTTGTTATACTTGTTATCGAGTATATTAAGTTTATTTGTTCTACTTGCTATTAAATATATTAAGCTTGCTTATTAGTATATCGAGCAATACTTATCTATTAAGTTGTTAAATATACAAATAATTGTATTATATATTATAGACTACTTTTGTAAAATATATATTAGCTATAATAAGTTAGAATTGTAATACTATTTTTTTTCTTTAAAATTTCTTGTTTTAAAAAGCAAATACTTATATATTATATTTTTTTATTAAAATTATATTTGTTTTGTCTTCGAAATAGATTGTTACAAAATATTTATTAATTTTGTTTGTAAAAATTGTTGCTATATTAGCAAGTCTTATATTGTTATAAAAAATTTATTATTTTATCTAAAATATTCGAAATATATTTGTATAAACAAATTGTATATAAATATATTGTAAACTTTCTTAAATTATACTAGAAAAAATTTATTTTTTAAAATAACAAAAAATAAAATTGTATTAATAATTGTAATTATACAATTGCTTTACAATAAAAAGATATTAAAAAAAATTAATATAAAAATAAAACAAAAAATACAATATTTGTTGTCTAATATAGAAAAGTTAAATATTATAAAATTATTAAATTGTTCTATTACAAATACTTTAATTAAAATATCTTTTATTATTTAATTTTTTTTTATTATACTAAATAATTTTTCGAATATTAGTAGAATTTCTAAATAAAAATATTGTAATTGTCGAGATTATTAATTAATTTTTATATATTTTTTATTATAAAATATATTTTTTACTTTATAAAATATTGCTAATTTTGCTATTCTAGAATTTTTTTAATCTGAAATCGATTTTCTTTCTATAATTTATAATAAAATATTTTTTATATAAACGTACTTAAATTAACTAATTTTAACAATAATATATAAATACTAAAAATACTTTAATATTTTTAGATAAATCGAGTTTATAATTAACTAATTTTTTAATCTTTTTAACAAAAAACAATTTAACTTTAATATAATTTAATTTGTTGTTTAACTTTCTTGTTCTAAGATTTTTTATAAAAAAATATATTTTATTTTTCTTTTTTAACTAAAATATTATTTTTTGTTTTTTATTTTAATATTTAATTGATTTTTTTTGTATTTTTGAAATATTGTTATATATCTTTTTTAGTATTGCTACTCTTTTAATAGCTAATTGTATTAACAAATATTTATATTCTTTCTTAAAAAAATTTAATTTCTTATTATAGTTAACAAAAAATAAAGTTATTTTAGTAGTATTCGAAATCTTTGTATTAAGTATTAATTGTATTATAAATAGAAATAATATTTAATTGCTATAAATATTGTTAATATAGTATCTTAAATATTATTTAAGACTCTAATTTGTTTTTTCTATTTAATTATTTATAATTAAGTAATAGACAATAGATATTCGAAATCTTATATCTAATATTAAAAGAAGCATTTTTTAATAGTTAGATATAAAAAGTTTGTCTTTGTTATTAATTAATTTCTTAGATATATTGTAATATTGTATAAATTAATTTAATATAATATATCTTAGTTGTTCTACAATATACTTCTCTTTATATATAATAATATATAAATACTTAATAAGCTTATTAATTATTATTAGTATTAAATTATATCTATTTTTAGTTGCTAAATTTGTTAATTTAAACAACTTAATAATAAAGTTTATTATAATTTTATCTTATAACAATTTAGATAATTTTTAATATTAAATTTTGCTATAGTTTGTATATATATTATATTTGTTTTGCTAATAGCTAAGATATTATTTAATATATATTTTAACAATTTATTTTATTTGTAAAAACTAATAATATTAATATAAAAGCTAAAGAATTTTAGTTACTTTTAAATACTTTTGCAATAATTTATTATAATATTTTTTTATATATTTGTTAATTTTGTTAATAGATATTTGAAGTTTTTCTTTTTTTATTAGAAACTTTTTTGTATTATCTTAAAATATTTATAATATAATATTTAGTTTGTATTTGTTTGCTAATAATAATTTGTTTTTGTTAATTTTAAATATATTATAATTAAATAATTTCTTTGTTTCTATATAATTACTTTTTTTGCTAAATATATCTACTTTATTATTATTTTTATTTAAAATATATTATATTTTAAACTTATATTATTTAAATCTTTTTAATTATTATATTTGTCTTCTATTAAACTACTTAATAATAGTAAAATATATAAGATTTTTGTAATCTATAAGAATTGTAAATTTTAACAATTTCTTTGTATATACTTTTTATAATTTTAAGAAAACTACTATAGCAAGTAATTTTTTATTATAAATATTATAATTTTATTTAATTAATAAGAGTTTTCTTAAAAAATATATTATTAAGTACTATATA
>JAABUS010001961.1_pt1 | contig 41522 bp, 30 predicted proteins | sample 5560161 | NCBI WGS metagenome assembly JAABUS01 (sample SAMN10711885, study PRJNA513376) | rock metagenome | isolation source: Antarctica rocks | place: Antarctica: Victoria Land, Trio Nunatak nord | collected 2016-01-04
AATATCCTCCACCCCCTCAAATCTCCGCTCCACATCCGTCACCCTCGCAACGAGCACCTCTCTTCCCCCCTCCTCTTCCGGCAACACCTTGCTCTGCTCACTAGCCCACGCCCCAATCTTACTCCCCCGCGCCCTCAACCCATAATAACTCTGACTCTCCTCGCTGCTCAACCGTTCCACCCTCCCCTCAACCCTAACCTGCCGCTCAACCTCATGCCACCAAAACGCCAAACTCGCCCTCGGATTACTCTCTACGTCCGCCGCTTTCCTTGAGGTGCCCCAATTGCTGTAAACCACAAACCCCTTCGCATCCAACTCCTTCAAGTAAACATAGCGGGAGGAGACGGAACCAGAGGGAAGGGCGGCGGTGGAGAGGCAGACGGTTTCGGGTTGGTGGACGCCGGTGGTGCGGGCGTGGGTGAACCAGGTGTGGAATTGGGTGAAGGGGGAGGGGCAGAGTTGGTGACGTTCGAGGGTGCCTTTTGTGTATTGATCGGCTTGTTGAGTGGTTTGGGAGCCGGCGGGGGCGACTGGATTGCGGGTTAGTATGCGGTTCGAGAGAGATGGGATGGAAGAGAATGAGAGGAAGGCGGGTGGACATACAGATGAGCTTGGAAGAGGCGTTGGATGCCATGCGAGTGGATCTGAGGAGACGGATGGGAGATACTCGCATGAAGGATTAGCTGGCGTTGGAGTAGAATATGTCAGTCTACTTGGTAAGTTGGATCATGTTTGGAGCAGACTGGGTCGTCATCGAATGTATCAAACCCTAGAAGGATTCACCCCTCAACCGGCCACACCCCTCAGTCGGCCACTCTACTATAACTCCACAAACAGCCGTTTTGATATCAGGACCCCGCATACAAAGTTGTAGCAATAACCAATTGCTATGATTTTCGTACCAGAATATTTGTTCATACTTGTGTAGTTCGTAAATTACAGTGATCAATCGCCTACTCCCTAAGAGATCCCTAGAGCTAGAGCCCGGAGTAAGAAAACCAAGGATTCCCAGGTACCTAGCCCTACAGGGTGGCCGGCCGAGGGGTGTGGCCGGTTGAGGGGTGAATCCTTCTAATTGTTAGCCCTAGCTCCACCCAATATATAAGTTACCTTGGTGAAGACGGAACAGCTCTTGAAAGACCACTCGATCACTTGAAAGAAAAGAAAAGCTAAGATGAGCTTGGTGGTATTGTAATATGTCTATTGTACATCGCTTGCTATAACAGCTTGCAGATGACCTAGATGCTGGATATCCAGATCTAGCTATGAGTTGAGTGGTCTAATATCGTACAATTCCTCCCACAGCCAAGGCCTAAGCTTGCAACGAGTATCCCATCGTACCTTTCTCTTTCCCAGTCACCAGCTCGAACTGTTAGAAACAGGAGCAATCGGAACTCCAAGCCATGCACAAAACGTCCGAATTATTCTTTTGTATCGGTAACGCTCCGAAGCCCAGGTACCGGATTGAAACGCCTGGGTATTATGCTAGAAAACGCCGAGACCGAACAAGAACCTAAGAAAAAAAAGAAAGGAACAGTACATTAAGCGAGCATGTTCGGGAGAGCTACACCGTTTCGACCCGTGCCATGAGCAATCAGCTCCATAATCTTGCTGGATACCGCCGAAGGGTAACCCCTAGAGAGCATCTCGCGCACAGTAGCAAGAGCCCCGACACGATCTTGGGCGGTTAGGAAAGCCCTTGTCATAGCCTCGTAAGTGCTTGGCTCTCGCTTTTCCATACCAAGGCTGTCGTAGACAGCCTTGGATTTGGCAACAGTATTCTCCATGGCCCAGCCATGAATAAGGGTGTTGGCAATGTACGGTGTCATCGCAACGCCGTTTGCAGTCATAGAATCGAGGACTTCTTCTGTTTGCGCTACCCAGTGGTTGGCGACCATGGACTCAAATAAGGCCTGGTAGAGGCAAGCTTGTGCACGGATCTCGCCACTAGCCAACACACTGTCGAACGTTTGACGGGCGCCGGCCATATCGTGAAGCGCGCAGCCCTTCGCATGGATGAGAGATGCATAATGGACTGCCTCAGGGCGCTGGCCAGATGCCCGAATAGTATCGAGTACGCCCTCAGCCGCAGCCAAGTTGATAGGCTCGAGGGTGGCATAAGTATCAATGAGCAGCTTGTAGGTGTGCATCGTAGGTTGAATATTCATCGCCTGCATGCGCTCATAATATGCGAGCACTTTAGGGCTGTCACGCTTGGTCCCTAGGAAGAATTGCATTAGGCTGTTGTATGGAGCCGGCCGAGGCTTGTAATTAGGCATAGACTCCATCTCATCGAACAGCTCTTCCGCAAATCGGTCGTCGCTGACTCGGCAGAGAGCATTAACGACGGTTCCATAAGTTACACTTGTGGGGCGGATGCCTGCTGCCCTCATCTCCTGGAAATAGCGAAGGCAATCGTCGATGCGACGAGCTTTGCCAAGTTTACCGATCAGAGCATTGTATAAAAATGAAGACGGTGCGACCCCTTCAGAGATGGCACGAGCAAAGATCGCGACTGCCTCGGATGCCTCGTCGAATGTCTTGGTCGACTCCTTGAGCGTAGTGATGTAAAGTCCAAAGGTGTTCGCAGTAGGGGCGGTGCCCATTTCGAGCATCTCCTGATGAAACTGCGCAGCATGTTGCCGACGGCCAACGGTGAGACAGGCGCCTACCATCGCATCAAGGATTGAAGACCACCCATGTCGAACGACGGTAATTTGGGTCAAGTAGGGCATGTCAGTCCGCGCCATCCCGAGGATGTCGAAAATAAGATTGGCACGTCCTTCTTTCGCAGCGGCCGAGATGAGCTTCGCATAGACAATGTAACGCGGATGTTGTCCTGCACGACGAATGTTTCTGAATTTCAGAAGCGCCTCATTGAGTCCAGCGTTGCTTCGACGGTTTTCCAGTTCCTCGGCAATGATCGTCGAACCTCGGAAGTCGGTGTTTGCAGCATATGGATCATATGTATCTGCAAAGGACGTCGTCGAAGTGAGGGCAGGACTTGGCAGGGGAGTAAAAGCACGCTGGGCGTGCTCAGTAGAGACCTGCTGATGCTTTTGCCACTTGCCGACAAGATCTGGCCGCTCATTTGCAAGTTTTCCCAAAGCCTTCTCAATCATACCAGTTGTTCGTTCATCCAAGGGAGCACCAGATGTGACGGCGATGTCGAGAAGATGACCAAAGCGAGCAGAGTGGGCAATGTCATGAGCAATTTGACCATTCCCAAGCAGACCAGCCTCAACCTGCAGAGCAAGCGTCATATCCTGGAGGCTGAGACCAACGATGTCCTCGGGCCCAAGTCCCGCAAGCAGTTGCTCGGCGACAGGGGAAACGAGCCCTCCGTTTTCGATCATTGCCCAAAGAAAGCTCATGCTTGCATTGGGTGACGGGACAACTCCATCCATAGCAATGAACGCACCCAAAAATTCAATAGCCTCATCAATCTGTTCGGTGACCTCAGCGACTGAGCCAGTGGAGCCGCGAATCCGACCAAAACCCACACGAGCTTCCGTCAAAGCTTCGTCGACAGAGCCATCTCGAATAAGAGCGACGGCGTACAACGCTGTTGGCTCCACAAAGGACGGGTCGAATTTCGAGGTAGTGCTAAGAAGTGACCAGTAAATTCGGGCAGCAGCTACGTCGCCCTGTCGAATGGAGAGAGCGAGCATCGAGAAAACGGCCCCGGATGCCTCAGGATTGGTGAGACACACATACTGGTACGCTTTTTTGGCGAGATCGGCGTTTCCGTGGTCTGCAGCCAGTGCACATATTCTTGACATAGCCTGGCTCTGCGCACTTGGGGATAAGCGTTCTTCGGCAATTCTCAGGGCGCTGGTAAAGTCTTGAGCATCTAGACGCTCTTGAACAAGAGCATCGAGGACTAGACTGTCCTGAACACATTCCAGTTGCTCCTCTGAATATTGGGTAATATCAGCATACGACTCGAGGATTTTGGCAAGGAAGCGATTGGCCCCGTCAGACTTGTCGCACATAACATATGCTTTGATCAAAGCAGCATACACATCGTCATCATTGCGATTGATGATTGTGAAAACGCCGGCGTTGTCTACCACTGCCAATGACCGGTATCCATTGTAAGACTCAAGAGCGCTGACAAGCTCTCCTGACTTCGCAAAAGCATCAATCATCGGTGGAAACATTGAAGCCACGGGCTTGACCTTTTGCGACTCCATATGACTGAAGATCCGGATCATAGTGTCAACCTGGCCGTGCATGGCACATGCGGTGACAAGCAACTCATACGTCTCTGCGGAATAAAGGCGTGATTGTTGTACCGAGTTCGAGATGTCAAAGATTTTGACGGCATTATGAAGAGCATCATCCTCGGCCAGTATGGCCTGTTCTGCTTCATTCGACGTAAACAAGAATCTGCCGCTTCCGTTCATGCCACCAAAGCGTAGACGCTTCTTTTCCAATGCGTCTTTCATTTGCAGCACTTCCAAGGCACGACGCGAGAGCACCTGGATGATAGTTGCATAGAAGGCAGTGTCTGGGGTGATTTTTCGTCGGAGCATATCCGAGTAGACATCCAATGCCTTTGGAACGATTTGGTGCTTGGCAATAGGAAGATGGATTGCAGATGCAAGTAGTGCATTGTAATCTTTGACTGTTGGGCGTAGACCTTGAACCAGCATCGACTCGAAAACAGCAGGGATTTGGCCATAGGAATGCTGCTCATGGAGCTTGCTGATGTGCTCTGAGAAGGCTTGCGATTCAACTTCTTGCGTCGAAGTAGCCGCTGTAACATCACTCAAATGAGGGGATTGCGCAGAGTCTTCAGCACTCACGACGGGCGAGGTCGAGGTAGAAGCCGCTGATCTGCCAGGGTTGAGAACCGGTTCCTGGATGGTATCGCTTAGGAGAGCCGTTTGCTCAACTTTATATGCAGAGGATTGCTGGATCTGGGCGATCTCTTCCGCGATAGCTTCATCCACCTTCGCCACAGCGGCGGCTTCTGCAGCCTCATTTTCGGCCTTCTTGATATCATCAACTGCACTTGTGCTGTAAGTGCGGTCTATCCCAGTACGACTGAATAGAGCCTCAGACCGAGAGCCAACTTCGGACTCCCCTTTTCCATGCGCATCAGGGTCGACCGAAGACGTTTTCCATTCTATTCTCTTGGGAAATTTACCCTGTTGCCATTCTATGCCTTCTTCACGTGCCTTCTTCCAGGTCTCAAGGTATGTGTTGAAGCCATACCCATTACTCAAGATGCCTTCGTTGGCAGCATGGCCTGCCTTATTCGCATCGGCGGGTATACCAGAAGCATCCTTGGAAGTAGAGTGAAGGTGCGATGTTTGAGGTCTGCTAACCTTATTTTGCTTGTGACGGAAAGATGTTTGATGTGATGCAGCGAAGAAAGATTGTTGGTAGCCGTGGAATACGGGCTTTCCAGCAGTCGAAAGGTAGGGACGTGCGAGGTGACCGAGTCTCTCAAACACCATTTAGCGGATCAGAAAGAGTTCCCTTTAATGGGAAACCTGACTCTGAAATTCAAAGATCAGTATCCGAGGTGGGAGGCCGGGAGGGACTCGAGATACGATCTTGACCGATGTACTGGTATAAGCAGACGGATGAGGTACTTACTGTGGGTGTTTGGTTGATGTTCAATGCAGGTTCATTTGACGACTATCTAGCCGTCAAAGAACGCGCTACAATGGGTTCCGGAGGACTGACTCTCGAGGGCATGCACGGAAGTTGCTCCGGTCTCAAAGTCTCCCTGACGAGAGGTCGACTGGCTGGAGGTATATATGTTGAGGATGTGTGTGACTCTCGAATCGTCCAGGTAGATTCGTTGCAGGAATCTTTGTCCTGGTCTTTGCGAGGTGAGAGTGTGAGTATGGTAAAAATTTAGGGGTGGCCTGGCAGGCGAAAAGGTTGCCTGATATTGGTTGGCCAATGTCAGACGGAAAGCGGGAAAACGTTGCAGTGTGGGATAGCTTACCAAAGAATTGAACTAAAGGAAGGTCATGAGATCAGTAACATCGAGGCCTGTGTTGTATCATGTATCATTGCTGGCTGCGAGGGAATTTGTGTAGCTGAGAGACCCGGATTCCCGGAATATTCTCTTCATGTTGAACTCTATCCCCTAGCGCCGGAATACTCTGCCCGAAGCCCCGTCCAAGACTCAATTCGCTTGGCTTGGAACGAGTACGACCGAGAGGTTAGAACGTACCTACTTTAGGCTTCAAAGCTCTTCTCGCGGCTGTGGACACTTTAATGCTTTTCCTGTCTAAGGTAACGGATCCTCTATCTGCGTTCCCCTTAATGAAAGCGCCCTATTGTTTACCATGGGCCAATAGCACTACAATGGAGCGGCCAACAGTCGCTTTCTCAGCGCCAGGAAAGGTACTCCTGGCTGGAGGGTACTTGGTTCTGGATCGAAAGTACACTGGATTGGTCTGCGGACTTGATGCTCGTATCCATGTGCGTGTCCAGACTTTGCAGTCAACTCCGGGCTTGACGCTTTCAGAAATCGTTGTCAAGTCTCCCCAATTCAGGGATGCAGAATGGCGGTATGGTTATCTAGAGACTGAAGGCAATGGTGGCATTGAAGTGACTCAATTGAAAGGGTAAGCTTTCTTTTGTCTACATTCAATGCGCATTGCATTAGGAGGTCGCATCATTTTTCTTGCTCATCTCACTCTTGCTCTGATACTCTTTGAGTAGTCTATAGATGATATGCCTATGGTTGGAACGAGGAGCACACGACGACGGTGACAATCCCGTCAATGGTTCCGAGTTATATGCAATGATGATCCTAAGAGCATGTATGCGCGAAGTGTTCCTGCTTCTGTACGTATGGGTAGCAGCTGAAAGCGTCGTTAATGCCACTGATACTGCTTGATCCACTTAGCCACTCTACATCCTCACAATCTCGAAATAAATTTGTCGAAACGGCCTTGGCCTATGCATTGACTTACGCATCGGCCGTGGATCATACTAAGATCGGGCCTGCATCAATTACCATCCTAGCTGACACAGACTACTACTCCCACCGGGGCACGCCGGGCTCCTCTAGTAGCGACATCCCTTCAACCACAGATCAATTTCTAGACTTCTATGTTCCATTGCATGAGGCCCACAAAACAGGTCTTGGTTCGTCCGCAGCTCTTGTAACCGCTCTTACTGCAGCTGTAGTCGCTCACTATGCTCCTCGCGAAGTGGTTGACATGAAGTCGACCAAGGAGAAATTTGTCATGCATAACCTAGCACAGGCGGCTCACTGCGCAGCCCAAGGAAAAGTTGGGTCAGGTTTCGACGTTGCTGCAGCTACCTATGGGTCATGCATCTACAAACGTTTCTCTCCATCGATCCTCCAAGGACTGGGTGAAATTGGAAGCAAAGACTTCTCTATGCGCTTGAGGTCCTTGGTGGAAGCTGCCGATCCTTCCGCAAAATGGGATACCGACATTAACAAAGACTTCGGCGCAATTGTTCCATCTGGACTAAGGCTGCTGATGTGCGATGTGGATTGTGGCTCAGAAACGGTAGGGATGGTCAAGAAAGTACTCTCATGGAGGAACGAACAGCCAGAAGAAGCATTAACCCTCTGGGAAACTCTGCAAAAGGGGAACGAAGATCTCGCTGCAGAGCTCAACAACCTAGCGTCCAGGCCTAACAGCACTTCCGAAGACTACGAGAATTTACGCGATATAATCCTGACAGTGCGGTCGCTGATTCGTAAGATGTCTGCAAAATCCGGCGTGCCTATTGAACCGAAGGCTCAAACGACGTTGATAGACGCCTTGTCGCAATTACCTGGGGTCGTAGGAGGTGTAGTGCCTGGCGCTGGAGGCTTCGATGCAATTGCCTTGCTGGTGGAGGACAAGGAGCCTGTCATAGAAAAATTGTCCCAGTTTCTGCAGAAATACCGAGTGGATGAGGATGCTTCTGACGGTGTGAGTATCCGGAATGTTCGATTGCTGGACGTAAAGCAAGTGAATTGGGGCCTGAAAAAGGAGGACTCGTCGAATTATCGAAAATGGCTCCAATAAATAGCTTATAGGTGCTCGTTAGAAGCGGTCCAAAGCAAGAGAAGACCATACAAGTCAATTCGATACAGCCTCCCAGCTAAAGGTGTCAACTTGTAAGACCAAAGTAACCGGTTGATTGATCGCCTGACTATCGTTCGATCACTCAGCCTTAGGGCGGTCTGCGTCTGGGCTCTGGAGTCTTTCCCTGTTTGATATTGACGTCCTCACGCAACCTCACTTCTTTGATTTCAAGATATTGGGATAATTATCTTATCAATAGACAGCTTTCTGTCTGCTCCTTAGTATCTAATTACGAGTAGTTGAGACATCAAATTTGACCTGCAAAATTTCCTTACTTCCCCCAGAACAACGCCTGTCAACAGACCCATCTACGAGTAGCTAGCTGGGTTACCAAGCATCTTCCATTTCGTGGCCATCAACATTAAAGCCTTCATCGATATATTATACCTTATCTGCGCAATTGAGCTTCTATTACAGCTTGAGCCCATCCGCGTACTTCCCATTAACCAGCGAATCGGCCGGTTTCCCGCCCCTTGACGTTACTGTTCGGAACTCAATCAGCCACAGTCAATACCAAGGGTACTACATCATCTAGACATCTGCTGTCGCTCCCCTAGAGACCTGTTTCTTCCATCGCTAGAATCCGGAAGTTCCTTACTGCTTCAGGCTTGGTCGCGGTCAGGCCGCACCTCGTCCGCGACAATGGCTTCGGTAGACTCCCCACTTGCAACTGGGGTAGACAATGGAGCACGAGAAGCCCGAAGTATGCCCAACGTATCCGCACACGATCCTCTGCCTACCGCATTCGGTCCGAATATAACGGCCCCTACAACAGACAATGTCGCGGAGGAGCAGCCTGCTGAGATAAATCGGACGACATCACTCTTTGGACCATACCCGTCAGGGAACGAAACAAGTAGTATAGGTCAGCAGACCGCGACAGTCACAGGCTCTACGCAGACAGCAGCTGTACCTTCCGCTATAAGTGCAGACCAGATTGAGCCACCGAAGCATAACATGCCGAGCACTACCCATCCTGTAATGCCTCCTCTGAACTTCGATGGAGCAGCCTACGAACCTATAAATTCTACACCAGCGAACAAGCCTTCTAGCCCAACACAGGCGGGAATGCCTGCTCTTACAAGAGAAAAGACAGGTCCAGCAATCGGTCCCGCAACGGATAAGCCTACGCCTATGCCCAAGGAATCTGAGATCGAAGGCCCAGTGCTGTTTATTACGCTACTGCTGACCAGCACTGGCACGAGACATCCCTACAAGCTTGATGAGAAGTACCTCAAGAAGCGCAATGTGGTTGTGGATGGCAACAATCCAGTCAACATAAGTTTATACAAGTTAAAGGAGTTGATACTACGGGATTGGCGGGACGGTGAGCAGGCACTCTCTTGATGTTTTTGCATTCTATTATATCCGGGGAACTTGTTGCTGACGGTATTTCTTATCCAGAATGGGAGGCTAAACCATCGAGCCCCGAGTCGATACGCTTAATCTCTATGGGCAAGATGCTCAATGACAAGTCTCGATTAGCTGGTAAGAAAGCCTACATCATCATACAATCCACGTCGCTTACAGGTCAACTAGATTCTGGTTTCAAAAATGGAGTTTCACCACACATCATTCACATGACGATCAAACCACAAGAAATTGTGGATGAAGAGGATGCCAGACTAAAATCTGGAGGACGGGACCGTGACGGCAACGAGAGGAGTCCTGGATGCCGTTGCGTAATTATGTGATACTTTACATGGGGTTGGCACTCTGATCTTTGTTGTCCGCTCGCCCACGAGGTTTTTCTCTCAGGAAAAGCAAGAACGACTTCATGGCGGCGTTTATATGGTCATTTGTCAGCAGCATTGCATGGCGCCGGGAGAGTGGGTACGGTCCTGGGCGAGGCCAATCTTCGTTATGTACATTTATTGACGGACGCGCTTGTAACATTAGAGGGAGGTTTCGTCAAGCATAATGACCTCTTGGATTTCTAAGCAAGACCTTAAACCCCGCAAGCATGGTGGTGGATGATGATTTCGCTCTCGTGTAGGTGCTAAAAGCCGCCGTCATGCTCTTAATCTCGTAGAAAGTCCAACACACTCCACAGCAGCCTGCATCATCCCATCACCTCTCCCTATCCCAACCACTACCACCTATCCATCCCCACCTTCCCCTCCATCTCCCCATGAAACCCCACCTCCCTCGTCTCATCCCCTCTATAAACATCCTCCCAAGAAATCACTGTATCCCTCCCACTTAACACATCACCTCCCACGTTGGCACTTCCTCCCAAACAAGCCGGCCGCCATTCCGCCTCCCGACAAATCTTAGCCTCCATACCTCGACGCACGGGCTCTGCGATCCCAAAGTTGCGGCGCAGCAAGTTCATTTTGAGAGACTCTTGCGTCGATTGCCAGGCGCTGAGGCGTGATTCAAGGGGGTGGGTGGATTGCAATTCGGCCGGCGCGTTGGTGGCTGGCGGTGGGGCGGGGGAGAGGGACGAGCGGAGGGTGTCGTGGATGCCGGGTGCGGAGGGGGCGCCTTTTGAGGAGGAGGAGGTGTTGGTTGTTGAGGTTGAGTGGGAGGATGCGGGTACTATTCTCATGGACTAGGAGGAGGTAAGTAGAAATATTGGGGAGAGGAAGGTGGATGAGAGACTGACCATGATGTCTTGGTTCCTCGTATTTTGAGGTGGTATGTAGCTTTCTGAAGTGATGATGGAGCTCTTTAAGGTTGGAGCAAGTACGCGGCAAAGCTGCCTGGTTTGGCGCGTCTGATAGACGATACACGCAATACAGCGCTATGTATTTTATTCCCAAGCTTAGTCCACATCATGTCAATCATTACGGAGAAAGTTTCGAGATGCATTGTGTGCGTCGCTATTACTCCATACGCTATGCTGGGGTATCACGAATCAGGGATTTGCGTCAGCCAGCTTTTCGACTCCGCCGTGAACCAGGTGCTTTTGCTTCTTTTGGTTGTGTAACCGAAGCCTTCCCCTCTATATCATTAGCAACTTCCGCAGATGTCTCCTTTTCCTCGTTCTCTTTTTTAACAAGCGCCCTCTTGACCGCACCCTCTTTCTCTAAAGCCTTAATTTGCTTCTCACTGAAAGCCCACAGCTTCTTTTGAGAACCTTCGTCCTTGATCTCGTTCCTCAGGTAGTTAACCTCTCTGCATTCTCTCAGAAATCTGCCTCCTGCTCCTCTTCCTAGCTCCGCTTCCATCGCTGCCCTCAAGAGACCTTGCGCGCCTTGAATCGGCGATTTCAGGACCAGCCACCAGAATGGCCACATTATCAGGTAAAGCAGCAAACCCCACAACGACCCCATAGTCAGCCATCGCCTCATGCCAGGTGTCCGAGTAAAGCCAGGATCGACAACGATAATCCTCGCGTTATTCGGCTGCTTATCTGGTCGTTGATACATGTCCAAATGCTTCTGGAAAGCTTGCGCAAAGACCATTGACGCCAGCTTGCTGGTCTCGTATTTTCTACCTTGTGGTAGAGGACTGCGATTGTCTTTCAAAAGCTCCAGCTTTCCTCCAACATAGCTCGCACATGCTGCGTATATAATTCTGACATCTCGATCTGGCGGTTGCGCTCTGATAGCTGGGCTCAGAATGCCCAGGAGATGGAAATTCGCAAGATAGTTGATCCCCCATATTGGTTCGACACCATCCTGAGTGTTCGTTGTAACACCTAATCTCGGTGTCAGGGTGTCTGCACAAAGTATGATCATGTCAAGTCTCATGGGAGGAGCATTGTCAATCCATTTGGTCGCAAATGTCCGTATTGAGTGCAAGGAGGAGAGGTCCACCTGCTCGGCATAGATCAATTCGTTACTGGTAGAAGTCCGTAGATCATCAATGTAGTCCACGAGAAATGGGTCGCCAGGCTCATGATGTGTGAGAAGGATGATCTGGGCGCCTCCGGAAGCAAGATGGTGAACGACTGCTGCACCAATGCCGGATGTGCCTCCCTGACCTTGGTCAGCAATGTCCATTGCTACGATTGAGGGGAACAATGTACAGTGACCATGATGACTTTGGAGTGCATCAAGCGCTCCGAAGTGTTGCTGGCTCCGCCAAAATACCATTTCGCGAGCCATGTCAGGACGACCCAAGGGAGGGCTTTCAGTATAGGAAGAGCATACGGTACAGAGTCTATACCCTTAAAAGCGATGTCGCCAAGCAAAGGGATGGGCATTGTAATAGCTGAAAGCTATCACAGAATTCGAAGAATTGCTTGATTCGAACTTTATATTACTTGTATTTTATCTTTCGCTCACGATAACGGTATTTCCGTTAGTTCCGTACTACAAGCCGTGGCCCTTTCGATCGGCCAACTCTTTCCCTGAAACCCCCATCGCCCTCCTAAGATGTCGGACGATAAAGATTCGACGCCGCTCGAGGCGCAAAGGGTCTTTGGTGCTGGCCTCAAAAGAAAGCGCATTGACTTCGTCCCCGCAGAATCACTTTCCTCGACCGACGTCGCCCCGCAGCCCAACACCTCTAGCTCTATCGGAGACAGATACTTGTCTATAGTCCTCAAGAATGGTGCGTTTCCGATGGATCCTGACGCCATTGATACCAAACTATCTAACGCGCCAAAAAGACCTCCACGGCAGCAACATATTTTGACAGATGCTGTGTGCCAGGTTTGCAATCTCCCCATAAACGCTAAGGATGACGCAATTACTACGACCTCGAAACCCCACGAGAGCTCTATGGCGCATCAGATATGCCTAACTCACTCTCACCCACCCTCACATCTGGACAGAAACCGGCAAGGCCTGAAATACCTCTCATCATATGGCTGGGACCCAGACAGCAGGCTTGGGCTAGGTGCTGCTGGAGAGGGTATACTGGCGCCCATGAAGGTGAAAGCGAAGGATGATACGGTGGGCCTGGGAATAAAGCTGAAAGGGGCGAGAGCACCGGCAAAGAAAGTAGAGAGGCTGGATGCGAAGCAGACGAGGAAGAGGGAGATGGATGATAGGAAGAAGAGGGAGAGACTGCAGGAGATGTTCTACAGGAACGATAATGTGGAGAGATATCTTGGTGGCGGATGAGAGGTGGAGAGTAATTACGAGGATTCCACGTACGTGCAATAAAGCTACGAGCCAATCGTTCGCATAGGCCCTAGGCTAGATGAGCCAGAACAATGAAGAAAACACCAGGCAGAGAGGAAACCCAGCAGCGCTCAAAGGACTTACCGCACATGCATCGTAGCCTCAGGTACAGAAAATAAGTGCAAAGCCCAGTTTTCTCCCTCATCTCAAACCTCCTGTGCCAAGCCCCAGCACCGACCCACCTTCTATAGTTCTGTATAAACCTTGCAAGACGCTTAACGTTTGGAATCAAAGATGAAGAAAGCCTGGTTTGGTTAAAGTCTGTCCTCTGTCTAGAGTCGGTCGTCGCCGTTGTGTGATGATGACGAGCTTTTATCTCGGCCGGTGTGGGAGTTCGAGGGCGTGACGCGAGCGCTGGCAATGAGGAAACAGGGTGGCCGTGGCTCTGACAGCGTTCCACGCGCCGGCTTCAAAGCTCGGGGCCATGTTAAAGGAGGTTCATGTGCGTATATGCAAAGACACAAAGCTGGCCGCCACGGCCAGGATCCTAGAACGACCTTGACTGATTTCCAACATGTTCAACGAATCGGCGACAAGGGACCATAGACATGCCCAAAACACAACGATGATGGAGTCTATGAACGCTTCTTATCAGAGCAGAGATACGTAACCCGCTATACTGCATGCTACTGAGCTTTCTTCTCAGTCGTCCATCTCGCGTCATCCTCATCTGGTCCCTGAATTCCACAAGATCTACACGTCGTCGTGACGGAATAACTTAGCCCTGAGTCCTGGTTTTCCTGCCTGAGACACTTCTCTGTATCGCCCCTCTTCCTGATCTCAGAATGGGTTGAATCATTGCCCTTTCTCTTCCTCTCCTTCTGCACCGATGCTCCAAACGGTGGCGTTGCAAGAGTACGCTTTGCTGTTCGGTCAATATTCCAATCGATTCTTGTCGGCATAGATACTCACCGGAAGAGGTCCGTTGATATCGAGGCAAGCGTGATCTATACACGGTAACGAAGGTAGTCGAGGTAGTGGAGCGAGTGGTTTAGGCTCTCTGCCCTCGTCTTTCATGAACGACGTAATCTTACTAGAGATCCAGTATATGGTTTTATCACGAGGTGTCAGCCACCGCCGTCGAGTACCGTATATAGCGGATCTGCGGATTTCGATTAATTTCGTTAAGTAGGTCGATACATACCTTACTCTTTTTAGAACTACGGAGTACTATCGTATTCTGCGTGCTTTTTATACCTCGAATAATAAATTAACTACGCCTCTATTATAAATTATCTAGGGCTCGAATATATATTTAGCGGTACGATTATCACCGAGGATCTTACCTACCTTAGTTTATTTTGGTTAAGACCAGGCTATCCTAAATAGAAAATTTATCATTAATAAAGCTACGCCCTAAAACCGATCCTGCTTTATATTTATAAGGTATAAGAGGAAGCTAAATATAGAAAAGACAAGACTGACATCCATAAAGAACGTGCTTTAAGCAGCTGAAATCCAATCAAGGATATGAGGCTCGCGATAGCTAGCAAAAATTAGTAAAAGATGCCAGCAATGGATGACCGGTTCTCTGAATTTTCGATGTTATTACAGGGACCATGCGGAGTAGCGCATGCTTAAGGTCACGATCTATGCAAACCCAACTGCTAGCAGCCCAATTCATGCCTCGTTGGTATATTTCATATGCCGAATGCTGCAACCATACCAGAACGCCCATCAGTACGTTGCCTTCGTGAGTCGCTAGATCAAAGATTACTGATCCAAAAATCGTCGAACCCATTACTTCTTCGAACTAAAGAAATGATGCTTCTTCTTTTTCTCGGGGTCCTTCGCCTTATCTTTCTTGCTTAACTTGCTATTAGAAGTTGATGTCGTCGGCGAAGGTGCAGGTGGCAGAGGATGACCTTTGGCCGTGCCATTCGAAGGGGCGTTCTGGTTTGAATTGAGATTCGGAGTACCCATGCTAGCCACCGGAGGCTGCTGCGAGCGAGCCGGTGCGGTGGGCTGTTGGTGGTAAGGTTGTGGGGAGGGTTGAGGCTCTCTTTCGAATAGATGAGCCGGTGCTTGTGGCCTTGGCTGCTCAGCTGGGAGGTTGAGCCGCCGCCTGTCAACACTCAAATCTCCTACTTGTCGCAAATAAAGACTTGGAGTCAACATATGGGATGTCGCCAGGAACACGTCTTTGTTGAATGACTGAGAGATCTCATAGCAAGCTCGAGACTCGGAGTAAGTTGCTCCGCCCGCCATGAAGACAATGATGCGCTGTCTGGGTTCCAGAGCTGATGGTCTCGTTCTTGCCCATGTGGGCTTCGCGCTACGCAACGAGGCTTGGGAAACGTTCTCAGCGCCCATGAGTCCTTCAGCGGCGTCCAGGTGCGGCTTTGTGAAAGGAAAAATGCCCTGGTGGAGGGTACCTCGGATGTGCTCTTCGAGCATTGGCTTGAGAGCTGGGTCATACCTCGAAAGGCCGGACTCTTCTTCACTCGGATTTAGTGGCGCTTGTTTCTTTCCAAAAGGAGGCTGGGCTAATGGTCGAGAGTCTTTCAGTGACCTTCCAACATGCGCTCCAAGCAATTCGAGGTTGTGAATTACCTCTCCATCCTGCGGGGGTAATTGAGCGTGTGCAAGGAGCTTCTGTGTATCTGAAGGTAAGAGACCATCGCGGTAAAGCAGGTATTGCATGATCAGCCGGAGACGATCAGGAAATGTGATATCGTCGTCATCGAGCAACCTGACCACTTGATCTGCGACGTTCTTAGGCTTCTTGTAGTCTTCATCCAGTCCTGTTGCCAGCGACTGTTTCTGTCAGTAGAGCCCAGAGAGAACGCATTCATCGTAGGGCATACCTGCTCTACTGAAGCTATATCCGCCAGTCTCCGATTCTTGAATACTTCCATGGCATCTGAAGCCATGTTTAGATGCAGTGAGAATGCTTCTTTGCCCTCCTGAAATTGTGGTAGCCCGGCGAGCATGTCTTTGATGTTGTTCAAGCTGCTTGGGTTGTCACTGGACAGGAGTCTGATGTTAGCATACTACGTCAACGCTCACATCGTGATGTATGTCACTGACCTCTCTGCGAACTGGGGGTTCTTAGCCTTAAAGGCTTGAAATTCTGAAGCAAGCTTCTCCAACAGGTCCTTCATATGAAGATGACGGTTCTTGACCCATATACTATCTTTCTCACTAATTTCAACGTCTTTGGCGTTTCCACTACCTTCATTTTGACTAAGGGCCGTCTTATAGAAAACCTTGTCTCCTTCTTTAAGAGGCAAAAGATCATGTACCATAGCCTGATAGGTAAACTCGTGAAGTAGAGGAGCAAAAAGATCCATTGACCTGTCCGTAATTATTAAAGCGCCACGTGGCCGTGGCGATGGAGGCGGAAAGTCTTCATGAAATTTCGCGTACTGGTCCAGTTCGAGCTGGACAAAGCGCGCAAGGTGTGAGCAAAGAACACTGGCCTCTTGTGAGGGGTTTCGTGGACTGTGGTACCGAATCGTCGGGTACTCCCCAAGTGATACACATATTGACACTACCTAGGAAGTTGAATTGTTAGCAATGTAAATTATACGTAATTGAGAATCGAGATTTCATAAACGATACCTTTTGCGCCAGCTCATCCATATGCCTCCGGACAAGCTGGTTACATGCAGGATGGAATAAAGTAGTAAAGCTCCAAGGGTCTCTAAACGTTATAAGGTGAGACTCGCGAGGAAAAAATTCAATATTGAGGACTCTGAGTTGGGCTATCTGTTCTCTTGCAATTGCTGACTTGTCTAATCGAGCTCGCTCTTCTGGAGGGAGTACTGTGCATATTTCATGGTCAGAATAGAAGGTCTCTACATAGTAAATAGTACGAGAATAATGTGATCTCACATGATGTCCAGATGATGTACGACCTGCGGTACCGTCGACGTTCGAAGTCTGCCATTAAGCAGTCGACGATGTGGGGCTGAGGCGAGAGAAGATATACGGCATCCATCTCCGTGTTCATTGGTCTTCTCTCTTCGATCTGCTCGATATCTGCCCCTTGCTCAGCCTTTTGCTGCCTGAATGATCCTCATTTTGTGGCATACTTGTGATATTTTCTTTAAGTATGTCGTCTTCTCTTACAACACCATCCACGAGCTGCTTGCTGCCAGCATCCAGGACCATGATCTTCCACTATATTTCAAGGAGATGAGCCAGATGTGCTTGGATCATTGTTTTGGTAGTCTTACTTCTCCATGGGCTGTAGAGCGAATTGTCTCGAGGATGACTACGACATCAGCTACGCACTTCCAATATAGATGCCCCCATATCTTACTCTCTTGCTGTACTGCAATTGCAGACGTCCCCATGGTTGCGGTGTTGCAGGACAATGTCGCGGAGCTCCAAGAGCGCTCTTTGGGGGGGGGGGGCAATCGCTCCGAGAGTGAATTGGAGATTCCTGTCCTATGATTCCGTAGAATCCAGGAACACCAGATAGTTTCCCAAAGACGAATTCTTTACGCGACAGTATTCAGTAAACATCGAGAGGTCAGATCGCGGCATGGGGGGGTATGCAATTCCTCGCCAATGCAGGTCATGACGCCGCTATGAAAAACTAGCCCGTAATATTCGCCGCCGATTTTTGAGCGCTTTCAATATTTATGTGTACCTAACCTCGCAATTCTCTTTCCGTCTATTTTCGAGTTTGAGGTACGTCTTTGTTTATGGATGAATCTTACAATCGAACAGTGCTGAATTCGGATTGTCCCCGCGTGGGGGATGCCCTCTGTTGATCGAGCCCTGACTTCACGTCTGCTCGCTACGCCCAAGACTGCACGATGGGTGACGATAGAGTTAAGGCGTGGCATTAGCTATGGTATCGAGAAGAGACTCGCATTCGGGAGGTCGCGATCGAATGAAAAGAGACTACCTTTCAGAAGACCAGAGGGTGGTCGACAAGGAGGCCTACAAAAGACCCTAGACCTGAAATCTTACGATGCTACCACAGGGCCTTCGTTTCTTAAAGCGCACAACTTCATACCATGGCTCATTGCACGACTTCAGATTCTCGAAAAGAATGCTACAGATCCTGGATATGTCGAATTTGCTAGGAACTTTCAAGCTATCCTCCCGAATCGGGCGATTTGGGCAACTTTAGATGACCAGAAGAAGCCACTCCTCGAACAGCCAGAATGGCAACCTTCAGAGCAATCAAGACCACTGTCCCTTCTCCGGTCACTACAGACTGCGTTCAGATCGAATGGGGAGGAAGGAGTGTATGCTCAACTCAAGTACTCATATCATGGACTCCTTGCGAGCCGGAAGTTCTCAAAGATCGATCTTCAAGATCAAGAGAAGATCGCAGATCTACGTTATCCGGTCGAATGGTATCCAGCGACGAGAGCAGTCCAAAGAAAGATCGTCCTACACGTTGGACCTACAAATTCTGGAAAGACCTATCACGCACTAAAACGATTGGAGCAAGCGAAGACGGGCATATATGCAGGACCGCTGCGGTTGTTGGCTCACGAGGTCTACACAAGGCTGAACACGAAGGGAAGGATTTGCGACCTGGTCACTGGCGATGAGAGGGCCTTACAACAGGGCGCGGAGATGAAAAGCTGTACTGTTGAGATGGTACCTCTTAATGATGACGTTGATGTCGCTGTCATCGACGAGATCCAAATGCTAGGTCATAAGGAGCGAGGCTGGGCGTGGACGCAAGCCCTACTTGGCCTCAAAGCCAAAGAGATTCATCTCTGCGGCGAGGAACGCACTGTCCCCCTGATCAGAGAACTTGCCGCATCCATGGGAGACAAGATTGAGATACATACTTACAAGCGGCTGAGTCCACTGAAGACCATGTCGACAAGCTTACACGGGCGATTGAAAGATCTGAGAAAGGGAGATTGTGTCGTGGTATTCTCGCGTGTTGGGATACATGCTATGAAGAGGGATATAGAGAGACTAACACAGAAGCGGGTAGCTGTTGTCTACGGCAGCTTGCCTCCAGAGATTCGAACACAACAAGCAAGACTCTTTAATGACCCGGAGAATGATTATGATATCCTTGTGGCTAGTGACGCCATTGGAATGGGCTTGAATCTGTAAGTATGAGCGTCTCACCTTCGATTGCAGGAGGCTAACGTCGTTCCCAGAGCCATCAAGCGTATTGTCTTCGAAAGCGTTTCGAAGTACAATGGTCACCGTCACGAGATCATTGACGCCCCTCATTTGAAGCAGATAGCTGGACGTGCAGGCCGATTCCGCACTTCAGCTCAAGCAGAAGGGTCGCAGGGCAACTTCGACGAGTCCAAGCCTGATTCAAAAATGTCAGCCTTGCAGCTACCCTCACCAAGCTTGGGCCTAGTCACTACTATGGAGGAGGCCGATCTTCCAATTCTGCGAAAGGCAATGGCTAGTGAACTGAGCCCAATCATGAGCGCTGGTATCTTTCCGCCTACGGCTGTTCTACTAAAGTTTGCGACATACTTTCCGCCATCGACAAGCTTCAGCTACATTCTACTACGTCTACATGAGCTCTCCTTAAAACATCCCCGGTACCACCTGTGCGTCCTAAAGGATCAAATCGCTATCGCAGACATCATTCAGCCGGTTAAGAAATTGACTACCCACGATCGTATAGTCTTCTGTGCAGCCCCGGCAGCAGTCAAAAGCCAAGGCATTGCGCCTATTGTGACAGCTTTTGCCAAGTGCGTTGGCAACAACTCTAGTGGAGGGCTTTTGGACATCAAAGAATTGCCATTGGACATTCTCGACCAAAAGATGACACCAGATAGGATGTATATGGAACGCTTGGAACTCTTGCACAAAGCCTTGATTCTGTATCTCTGGTTGAGTTACAGATTCGCTGGAGTCTTCATCAGTCAGGCAATGGCCTTCTACGTCAAGAGATTAACGGAAGACAAGATCGACAAGATGCTTGCAGAGTACTCTGCTAGTCCAGAAATCCGTAGGAGGATCCAAAGGATGCGAGAAGAAGCTTTGCGTCAAATAAGCAAGTTGAACGAGCCAGTAGCTCGACCTGATGATTCAGAGACACAGACGGAGATACCAGACGCTCCGTTTCTTTCCGACAAAGCGCGGCCCATCGAGCAGGATCAAGGGTTAATTGGGACCCATACCGATGTAATGTTGAAATGGTACAAAGACACTAGTCAAGAAGCATCTTGAGGCCGCTTCGCCTTCGACATTGTGCGAGCAATCTCTTTGTGGGTACGGCGTCGCAAACCTTAGCATCATGTGAGGTTTGATACATAAATTACACATATGTGAATTGGTTGGGCAGCAAGACACCGTTTGTACATTACCTCACAGCATTTGCAGTGGCGTTGCATAACTCTGGATTTAGGTCACAGCAGAGGTGAAGCGAATAGGAGCGCTCAGGTCTTCATAGCTCAGCATGAATGCAAATGTTAATGGATAAATATTTTGCTATTAGGTTATGAATGTACATTACCCTGATTCATAATACAAGGTTTCCAATGGAGTTGAATCAGAAATGCTCATCATCCTATCACCTTCTGTCGCTTTGCCTCCAAAGACTGGCAGACCTTTTTGATCCTCCTGTCGTGCCTTTCACGCCATGGACAAGATGATTTGCAATGAGTGCCACTTCAAGCCCGTGAGCGGCTAAAGCGCTTAAATCTACCGCTTTTCGATACTGACTCGGAGGCGGCTCTGTAATTTATGTTTTGTGAGTATTTCGCCTTTCGCTGCAGTACTACAGTCTCGCATTTCTTATCTCTCAGCGTCATAGTCATGGACGACCTCGCCTCATTGGAGCTGCTCTCATTGGTGTCGAAAGTGACATCAGAGCTCCAAAATCATTTGGGCATCAGCGACAAGACTTTGGCAGAATTCGTAATAGCACAGCATTCAAAAAGTCACTCATTACTAGAGTTCAAGACTCAAATGGAGGAAATGGGCGCAGACCTCCCACAAACTCTAGTGGAAAGTGTGGACCGGCTCATTCTCACCATGCATCCCAAACACAAGGGAAAGCAGAACGGGTCCAGAGCTAGGAAAGAAGTCGGAGAAAATGGGCCAGACCTCGACGAGGTCGAGAAAAAGACCAGAATATTCAAGGGCCTGGCAGTACCGGACAAACAGCAGCAATGGAATGATGAGACTTTGGAGCCAGAAGCAAAGACCGCACCCCAGCTTGGCGCTCTTGATGACACCTTTGCGATGCTTGAGGGCCTTGCGGGAAAAGGAAAAGACGCGAAGAGTGGTACAAATGGCAAGAAAAGAAGTCGAAGCCCAGATGATGTGGACGGTGACCGGAGTAGGAGGAGAAAATACAGGTACCGATCCCGATCAAGGTCGTACAGTCGAGAGACGAATGGCAGGAGTCGCAAACACGGCAACCACTCTTACGAGGATGAGTATGGCCGGTCATCGAATGAACACCGCACAAAGGAAGGAGAACACCGGAATGGGCGTAGGCGTGAAAGCAGACGTCATGGGGATGGTGAAGACGATGATTTCAAGCGACCTCCAATCCCCAAGATCGATGATCCACCAAAGATATTCAAGGTCTACGACGGTGTCATTACAGGTATCAAACCCTTTGGAGCCTTCGTCAGCCTCCAGGGCGTACAAGGGAGAGCTTCTGGCTTGGTGCATGTATCTGCTATGCAAGCAAATGCTAGGGTGAATGATCCCTCAGATCTCGTGTCTCAGGGTCAGCCCGTGAAGGTCAAAGTCATCAGCATCAAGGATGGGAAGATCGGGCTGTCAATGAAAGAAGTCGAACAAAGCACCGGGCGTGATCTTGTCCCTCAGAAGAGGCTAGCATCAGGCGCAAACATGGAAAGGCTCGATGGTATGGGTCCCGAATCCAATGGAAACGACCGTTACCGTAGCCTTAGTGCGGACGTGCCTGTCATTGAAGGTGATATGAACGGGAGACCTATGCGACAGAAGAAAAGGATGACGTCTCCTGAGAGGTGGGAAATCCAGCAATTGATCGCATCCGGTGCCATCTCTGCGCTAGATTACCCTGATATTAATGAGGAGTACAATGCAACGCTTGCTGGTGAAGGTGAGTTCGAAGAAGAGGAGGAGGTGGACATTGAGGTTCGGGATGAAGAGCCTCCCTTCCTCGCAGGGCAAACAAAGCAGTCATTAGAGCTTTCTCCCATTCGAGTTGTCAAGGCACCAGATGGTTCGATGAATCGTGCAGCCATGGCTGGTACCTCGCTAGCGAAAGAGCGCCGAGATCTGCGGCAGCAAGAAGCGCAGGACAAAGCTTCTGAGGAAGCTTCGAAAGTGGATCTCAACTCGCAATGGCAAGATCCAATGGTAGCCCCAGATCAGAGGAAGTTTGCGAGTGACCTTCGCAACCCACAAGCTCACAAAGCCCCTGATGCTTTACCCGAATGGAAGCGGGTGACGCAAAGCAAAGACCAGTCCCTCGGCAAGAGAACCTCAATGTCAATAAAGCAGCAGAGAGAAAGTTTGCCGGTGTACAAATTTCGCAAACAGCTTCTGGACGCCGTCAACGAGAACCAACTCATGATCATTGTTGGTGATACTGGTTCAGGAAAGACGACGCAACTGACACAATTCTTAGCCGAGGGTGGCTTCGCTAACTATGGCATGATCGGATGTACCCAGCCACGCCGTGTCGCTGCCATGTCAGTTGCAAAGCGTGTAGCAGAAGAAGTAGGGTGCAAGCTAGGTGAAGAAGTGGGCTACACTATTCGATTTGAGGACTGTACGAGCCCACAAACTAAGATCAAATACATGACCGACGGTATGCTTCAACGAGAGGTGTTGCTTGACCCTAACTTGAAAAAGTACTCTGTGATCATGCTTGATGAAGCACACGAAAGGACTATAGCTACGGACGTTCTTTTTGGATTACTGAAGAAAACACTGAAGAGAAGGCCTGATCTAAAGGTTATTGTGACTTCAGCCACACTTGATGCCGATAAATTCTCAGGATACTTTAACCAATGCCCGATCTTTACAATTCCTGGCAGGACCTTTCCTGTGGAGGTCATGTATTCGAGGGAGCCCGAGTCTGACTATCTCGATGCTGCGCTGGTAACAGTGATGCAAATCCATCTTGCTGAACCTCAAGGTGACATCTTACTCTTCTTGACAGGACAGGAAGAAATCGATACCAGTTGTGAAATCCTTTTCGAGCGGATGAAGGCCTTAGGACCTAGTGTTCCCGAACTCATTATTCTTCCAGTATATTCAGCTTTGCCATCAGAAATGCAGAGCAAGATATTCGAACCTGCACCGCTAGGAAGCCGTAAGGTAGTCATTGCGACCAACATCGCAGAGACATCAATCACTATTGATGGGATCTACTATGTCATTGACCCAGGTTTCGTCAAACAAAATGCGTATGATCCTAAGCTGGGAATGGATTCACTCGTCGTCACGCCAATCTCGCAAGCACAAGCAAAGCAAAGATCTGGCCGTGCTGGGAGGACAGGTCCTGGAAAATGTTTCAGACTATATACTGAGGCAGCTTTCCAATCTGAAATGTTACCCACTTCAATACCCGAAATTCAACGACAGAATCTATCAACCACCATTCTCATGCTGAAAGCGATGGGCATCAATGACCTGCTTCACTTCGACTTCATGGACCCTCCGCCTACCAATACCATGCTGACAGCGCTTGAAGAACTCTACGCTCTCTCCGCCCTCGACGACGAAGGTCTTCTGACACGTCTTGGTCGCAAGATGGCTGATTTCCCCATGGAACCAGCTCTCGCGAAAGTGCTTATATATTCCGTTGACATGGGCTGTTCAGATGAGGTTTTGAGTATTGTAGCGATGCTTTCAGTTCAGACGGTCTTCTACCGACCCAAAGAGAAGCAGCAGCAAGCCGACCAGAAGAAAGCTAAATTTCACGACCCGCATGGCGACCACCTGACCTTGCTTAACGTCTACAACGGCTGGAAACAATCCAAATTCTCAAACCCATGGTGCTTTGAGAACTTCATACAAGCTAGAAATATGAAGAGAGCTCAAGATGTACGGCAGCAGCTCGTAAGTATCATGGAGCGATACAAGCACCAAGTCGTCTCTTGTGGTAGGAATACTATGAAGGTACGGCAGGCATTGTGCTCAGGATTTTTCCGCAACGCCGCGCGAAAGGATCCCCAAGAAGGGTACAAGACACTCATCGAGGGCACGCCTGTCTACATGCATCCAAGTTCTGCGATGTTCGGCAAGCCCGCTGAGCATGTGATCTTCCATACTCTGGTACTAACAACGAAAGAGTACATGCACCAGACCACAGCCATCGAACCGAAATGGCTTGTGGATGCAGCACCTACGTTCTTCAAGGTTGCGGCTACTGATCGGTTATCGAAGAGAAAGAAGGCGGAGAGGATACAACCATTGAACAATCGCTTTGCGGGTGAAGATGACTGGCGCTTGTCCGCACAAAAGAGACAAGGACGTGGTGGTGGAGGTGGAACTTGGGGCTGAGATCATTCCCGATTTTTTTTGGAAAGTCCTTGAAAACAAAATCATACAGTGTGCACATAACTCGACTTACTATGCTGGTGACTTGATTCTCTTCATTCAAAAGATTTCACATTTTTCTCTTCGCCAGTGACATTCGTCTTCTCCTTCATCTACTAGGCATCTTTAGATGCCTTCAATGTATCCCTTTCTTATCTGTTATACCAGCCTGATTGTTTTTGCCTACCACGGAACGTCCCAATACTCTAATCACACAGCTACATTATTCAGTTGAGGCAATTGCAGGTTAGTGTTTTACTTACATGAGGGGAATAATCCACCATGGCAGCACAACGATCTGAGTGGGATAACGCCAGAGGAGTTTGCGAGACTAAGCACAAGCAGGGCTGAGCTAGGCTAGCTCTCAACCAAGCCAATCGACTACATTACGGGCAGGAAGATGAGCAACGTCGCTTGCGAAATCTGCTCATTGTCCATGTACAAGGCGTACTCGTACACCCTTGGCTGCTCCCACAGATGCCCTGCCGCCGCTTGTCAAAAATCGGACTTTCCCAAAGGCAAAGCGCTGCGTAGGCACACCACCAAGCCGAGACAATGTTACAATGTCACGAGGTTCTTTGCCGAATGATCATGCGATTGAGCTCTGGGAATAGGTGGCACTGGGACACGAAGGATTTGATAACGATGCAGACGCCCCGTCAGCTGAGACGGCGCTGGTTACTAATATGACCGAACCAGGGGCTCTTGTTACCCCACCAGCTAGCAATCAGGTGCGAAGGATCTGTTCGATGGCTTCTTCTAACGTCCATTACCATCTCTCATCGACCCAGACGTGTAGCAAGGTCCTGCAGGATTTGCCTAACAAGGGGCTGCCAAGAGGCAAGCTCAATATGGACCCATGGACAGCATCGTGAAGACCGACAGCGTCCCGGACATTGACGACCTTATTCGAACATGCGGAAGGCAGCAATGAAATGGAGTTCCTCGGATGCTACAAGCCGGCAGGGCAAGCACCCGGAAACGTCTACCTCGATAGGGATTAGTACTACTGAGAAGGTGAGCTTGATAAGGTAACATACCATGCATACTCCAATGAATGACGGACCTGCTTAGAACAAAGCACGCGTTGATTGGGTAGTGTACCGTACTCAAGCCTGGTAAGAGACGTGAAGACCAGTATCAGAGTATGTCCAATACGGTAACATACCTGACATATCCACACCTGCCTCACAGCTATACCTAGAAGAGCGAAGCCTCACGATGGCATGATACCGGTCCTCTAGCATATTCCTCAGACTGGAAGACGCACGTTTGAGACCAGCGATGACGCGAATAAGCGTACCAACATGATTGTCAGGACTGCCGGGCCCATCGACCTGACCCAAGACGCCCTTGCCAGACCCATCGCAAGGCCTCCCACTCGAGCTGACATCGTTGAGGAGTCGAGAGATGATCGTACAATTTGAGGTGTGCGGCAGAGACAGCGGCAGCACCCTCAAGCAGCCTCGGAAGATGGGGAGGAAGGTATGTGAATCAGCGCGAGGGCTCATAGGGCACCGATGAGGGACAGAATCCGGCTGGCTTAACCTCGAGAGGGTTGGTGTGATGATACGAGTGGGGTGTAGGAGCAAGTGGAGACACGCCAATGGTGAATAGCGGGAGTATTAATGCTGAGAGGTGCCCATTGAGTGGTGATGTGCTGGTCGGACCGACGAATTCGATATGTAGATACGGCTTTGGCACTTGATAGGCTACTCTCTTCATATTGTGATTTACATGACAAAGCAGAAACAGACAAAAGCCAGACAATTCATTAAGTCTTCGTCATATACTATTTCTTGGTTCACCGTTTATCGGAGGGGAAATTTGGGCATAGTGGGCACTCGTTGATGCCAATATATGCTATGTGCATGTGAGATGTATGTACTCGTACGACGACCGGCATCATGAAAGTGTGGGAAACAATGGACTTTACTCAACCTATGTATCTAACGATACCATTCGAGCTATAACCAAAGGATGAAGTTTCGTGGCATCATTGCGGACCGAATGCTCCTTTTTTTAATACCCTGGTCCCTGCTTCTTCGCGTTCGCATAATGTACGGAAACCTTAAAAATACCAATTTAGAATCATCTTGAGCACGTATAAGATCAAAGTTCCTCTCTTAGTCCTTGATCGGTTGGACGCCCACTCTCCCACATTTCTCACTGCCTATGCTCGGTTCATAGACAACCGCCACAACACTTCCAGTTTGAGCACTGGTGAGAAATTGAATCAACCCTGTAGCATTCAAAGTGACCTAGTAGGTCATATGATACGTAATCCCAGTTTGAGGACTCGTGCCTGACGACTTGGCCTCAAAGAAGCAATTCTGACCCGGCACTCGCGGTGTTGGGTATGGATCACCTGCCGGCAGCAGAGAGGTATACGATCCGTGCGACGCTCTTTGGGTTGCATAACGGTCGTGGGCGGTATCGCGGGTTTCGAGCATTGCGGATTGGACAATCGGGAGAGCAGGGCACTCGAAGGCTTCTAGAACGGTGCTGGTATTGGGGATTCTGATTTCATATCTTTCCACAGGGTCTTGTAGATTAGTTGTTATGCAGAAGCCGGAAATGGGGATACTGCATAGGTGGTACTGATAGAATGTGGTTGATATCGTAGATACTGGGGGAACGAACTTGAGGGTAGTACCTGAGAACGCCCTCGAGAGCAAGTGGATGATCTCTTTAATTACCTGAGAGTAGCTATCCCTTCCTTGCTGGCCACGACTCTTTTCGCCGCTCGTCTTCAAAGCCTAGATGTATCAGGGTCTATTGATCTTACATGCTGCCTTGAGATCGAGGGCTCAACACGCTATAAATTCGCAAAGATTTAAGGATTGTTGCTAGGAACCTACATGCTCGGGATAACCTATCAAACCATATGAGTTGAATCTAGTAATACTTAGACATTAGTTCAAACAACATGCTGGAATGTAGAGAACCGCTCAATTCTGCGACATTATAATGCTGCAATGTGCACTCAATAATTAATTATCATAGTCCGAGTCTGGGCTCAATCGCTTTATTTTTACGAGCAGACTGGTGCTCACTGCAGCTATCACGGTGATTATCTAGTACACAGCCAAAGCCCACCTAGTCAAAGACTACAAGCCGCTAATTTGGGTATCGTGGAGTTGTCATCTCACATCCGTCATGATACATCAAAGAAGCCTCGCTATTGCCTGCGCTGTTGCCCGTTCAAGTAACCCTGCCCATAATCACCAAAGCCCCCATATGGCAGCCCCTCTTGGCCAAAAGGCGGCGGGAACCCTGGGGGAGGACCATTCATGTAGCCAGGAGGTGGCATTCCTCGACCACTGACAGGTATCCCGAAATTCGGGTTGTTACCTATAAGCCCTGGAGGGAACGCATTTTGACTGCGTGAAGGCGTTTGGAAACCTGGTGGTGGCGCCATTCTCTGTCGCTGAGACTGCATGTGCTGAAATTGTTCAAGACCAGGAGGTCGCTGTATCCCTGGTGGAAAACCTGAATGCTGAGGGGCTCCTGCTGGTGACTGACGGGGAAGGTTGCTTGAATCATAAAAGCCCGGTGGAGGTCCTCTCCTCTCTGTAGCGGAATTAGGGTTCAGCTTATCCCGGATTGGCATCTCTTCCCTTACTGAGTCGGCGAAGAACCCAGGGGGGAGGCCAGGAGATGTTTGCTGCGGCGTATCGTGAGGTGATAGAGTCATGTTAGAGAATGAAAGTAGACCTGGAGCGGTGTCTTGACCAGTTCTGCGGCCACTATTGTTTGCCTGACTGAGATCATGACGGCCCTGCTGCGTATGCTTCATCAGATTAAGAAGGAACTCGGAGTCCCTTGTTTGGGGTACAGCGTTACCCGGCGGCGACCTTGTTCCAAGTAGACTATACAAGTCATTGTTCTCTCTTGCTTGCGGTGATTGAAATGAAGGCGATGCTAGTGCTTCTCGGGGAGCATGATGACGAGGTGGTGTCCGGGCTGTTCCGTTCTGTTGTTGTTGTTGTTGTTGTTGTTGTTGTTGTTGTTGTTGTTGTTGTTGTTGTTGTTGTTGTTGTTGTTGTTGTTGTTGGTGTTGTTGCTGCTGCTGCTGGCCGAGCAGATTCAGGATACGCTGGAATCCTTCCTTGTCCTCACTAGATGAGTCCTTAGATGGTGCAAATAGAGGTACAGTAGGCTGTTCTTTCACATGCTCTGGTTCTGGCTTAGGAGCGAAGAATCCAGTGAACTTCGAAGGCTTCGCCGGTTTGCCCACTGTAGCAGAAATTGGCTCCACTCCATTTGCTGCGAGGCCTCCAGCATCTTTCTCCTTCTTAGGCTCCTTCCATAGTCCAAAAAAGCCATCGAAGCTCGAATCAACAACCAAAGGCGTGTCAATTTTGGTCTTTACCGCACCAGTGGCAGTACCGGATACAGTCCGCTCGTGATTTTCTTGCTGCTCCAATTGTGACATAAACGGGTCCTGTGTAGGTCCAATTGCTGTCTTCATACTCTCCATAAATGCCTTCAAATCATCTTCTGTGTGCCTCTGGTTCTTATCCTCTGGCTCCAACGCATCCATCCATTCGGGATCCATATCCGCTTTGGCTCCCCTATTCCAGTCCCGCTCTGGTACACGGTCCCTTCTCTTATCTTTGTCCCGCCAGTCTCGAAACTTGGTGGTCTCATGACCCTCGATTCCTCCTTCTTCTGCGCGACCTTCATCACGCGCCCAAGGTGGCTCATTTCGGCCTCTTCCAGGTCCCGCGCGCCGTGCTCCATGTTCACCCTCAGCGTCCCTATCGCCGTCGCGTCGATGATGTTCAAAACCTCTATGCCCCCTTGTGTCCCTGCCTCCTTCCCTATCTCTGTCAATCTCGCGATCACCATTCCTTCGATACGGGTGCTCGCCATCATCTTGGCCTGAAACCCTCGGCTGCCGCACGTTTGTCCAAAGGTCGCTGTCATCTTTCACGCTCCGTCTATTTGTGGCAGCTCCTGGCCTGGAATCACGCGCCTTGTCCCCGTCTCTCTCATTCCTCTGTCCATCTCTTGCGTACCTATCTCTGAGTATGTTTCGGTCATTCTTTGGGTTGGAGTCGTCGTGATTGGTAAAGCTCGATCGTTGTGGGGTGTCGAGATTCTTGCCTGCATTACGAGTACCGCCGGCTGAGGCGAAGGCAGTCTTTGGTGGCCCAAGGATAATGTCTTCAGGAACTTCGCGCACAACGAAGTCAGCAAGAGGAAATGTAGGATCGTAAAGTTTCACGTACCGTTCGTTGACTTTGCCCTCGCTTCGAACAGTGGTCTCCGATGCGGCGTGCCATCTGCGGCGGAATTATCCTCGTTCCTCCCTTTGTTGGCCGTCCTGCCTCCATTGCGATTTTGCGCCTGGCTCTGATCGGAAATAGGCCTTGGACAAGTATTAGCAATAAACACCGCCTGAGTTTACCGGACTATGCTTACCCCATCCAGTCCTCCACCGGAGGCAAACCCGCAGGTTTGCATACTAATGGAGACTCACGAAGGCTGAGCAACTCCTCTAGAGCATATTTACGTGGTATGGTAGCCATTTTTGTATGGGTCGAGGCTTATTAAACTCATGAAATCGTAGAGGCGTTCGAGATGAGGTTGTGTAGAAGATGTTGTAAAGCTCTGATGTGAGGTGTTGAGATGGAAATCATGAGCATGAAGTAGATAATGATCAGCCGGGGCTGAAATGTAGGTCCTAAGAAGCACAGCAAATGTGGTGAGTATTGCAGATATTGATGTGTTGAGAGTTGAGAGTTGGTGACAGTCATGTGTTGCGGAGTGTTTGTGGAAGGAGTAGATTTTAGTTGCGTGTTCTGAGTATTCTTGAGTCTGAGGCTCGGTTGCTCCGAATTGGCGAGACGATGGGACTCGAATGGTCCAGTTCTAGGTGAGTTGGAGTCGACTTAAACAAGATGTTGTGAGCTTTCGTTGATTTTGTTGCTTGATGCAGGCCCGCCTCCGCAAAGGTCGTGTAGGGCTGAAGTGAATCGCAGGTGTCTAGGCAGAAAACTCACTGGAAAATTCTTTTTAAGGGGATTTCGGTCATATTCTCATCCATTGTTAGATACTAGGAGTCTATCTACTACAGTTCTGAGAGTTCCGTCGCTCCATTCGTTGACACGAAACTGATCACTTGTCTCGTATACTCTCGTTGCTAAAGTCCTCAGCCTGTCCCCCGTTACGTCGTTGAGTTTCTGTGTAGTCAGATATGAGGAGAGCCAGCTCATCAAAGCACACCGAGTGATGAGCGTTGTGCTGCCTTCAACGTAGGTACATCGAAAGAGCAGGTCAATGAGTTCCTGCGTGCAAACCCCTGGCAAAGATGGAGATGCAGAAAACGACAGGAGTCGTTCAAATATGCTACAGCGACGATATATGTCAAAGTCCTAGCTTCTGTAAGCTCGACCAATGCAGGTTTACTTGCAATACTCACAGCTGGTGTGCGGAGACCTTCGACCAAGGCATCAAGAAGCCATTCAACTTCCTGGTAACGAGCGTCATCCTCGGTTGGAGGATTTAATAGTATCTTGTCCACCCAATATGACGGCAGCTTTGTCACAGTCCATGAAGGTCCGCGATTTAGAAATCTGTTGACTTTTCCGTACATCAAGTGTAATGGTTGGGCGACGACGGAGAGAAGCTGTGCTGCAAGCACTCCAACAAAGTAGGGAAGGGGACTTTGATCAATCAGATCCTTTGCGGTTTCAGCAAGCTCTCCAGCGAGCATGAAAGTCTGGTGCCACTCGCTATATCCTGATGACTAGACTTTGTAAGCGATGACCGCTGGAGGTGAGAGAGCCACTTACTTCAAGCTTGGCCATGAACGTACGCATGTTGCCGAGAGCTTGCTTGCGGATTTCAACATGCGCTGAACAGAGGCAAAGGAATAATGCTGCAATAGACCCTCCCGAAATAGCATCTGGCACATCTTCACGAGACCAGCTGTTTAGACCTGGATGACCCTCAGACTCTTTTGAAGGCCCTGGCGGCACCAGGTCTGTGGATGGCTTGGGGCTTACATCTTCATCGTCAGAAGGTAATCTTGCAACATGTTCCTGTTCACATGCTCCTGCAGAGGTGATCAATTCATCGGATATACAAAGTTCCGAAGGTACTTTCAGCGCTTTGCTAAACATCGTTTCGCATTTCTTGTCGTTCACTTCTGCTTTTAGCCGGTCTCGAAGGAGGAAAAGAATCTTGTTATTTCCACTGACAAGCGTCCCTCCATTTCCGCGACGTAGCATAACCCATATCATCTCAATATAACGTACTAACCACGTGGACACGTTGGCGAGTGTTGGAGGATCAGCACCTTTCACTAGAAAGGGCCACTGCTCCAAGACGGCGATGAGCAACAGATCGATCTTCAGATCGCTTGCATTCATCCCGGTGTTCCCCGCAATGTTGGCAAGTTCGTCATAGTATCGTATGGGTTTCCTCGTAATTCGTAGAGTGCAGTCATCGACGAACTCGAATACCCGATTGGACGCTTTCCACTCATCGGAGTCCTGAAGGCTGGCGACTAAGACATCTAATGAAATCTGTGAATTCAGTGTCTGGCTTTCCCCCACAATCGAGTTCAAGATCGACCTGAAATTTTGAGACTCCGACCCTCTCCGTCTGCAATCAAGATACAATTTGAGTAACCTCATAAAAGGTGATAGCGCGATGACTCCTGCCGCTATCATTAGCAGTGAGCAGAAAGCCCAGCATATACATACGTACCTGGTTTGTGAAACCATTCAATATCTGGTGAATGATAAGCGGATGCCAGCAAATGCTCTATTTCAAGCAGCCGTACACCATCACTCTCAAGGCTTTTCCCTGTCGTATCGTCATCTGTCAACGCAGCCGCTAATGCCACAGAAATGTCGAACTTTTCTTCTATAGCTACCTGCGGGATGACGTTGTAGTATAGAGCGAGAAGACGTGTAATGCTTTCGCGCAACACAAGATTTGCTTTTGGACAATTACGAAACTGTGCAACGACGTGTCCCATTTCAGGAATTCGTTCGTAGAATCTGACGGTAAGCTTGGATGACAACTTGTTCCACAATGGATGGAGTTGCGTTTCATTTGAATCTGAACGAACTTCAGCGCAAATTCGAAGCACTTTAGCAAATTTTTCGAATGCTGCAGTCAATATTCTGATAGCTAGAAACTTGACTAAGTTAGCACTCTGGTTTAGACACCGAGTCATCGCTTTCTGCGTCAATGGTTGAGGTAGTATGCTCTCCATGACTGTGGCGTACTGAGGGGGAACAGTTCCACTGTTTCCCTTGGGTGTCAGTGACTCTGGCAGAGGCAACTGCACGGTGGCAAGCAGGAAGGAAGAATATCCGATCCAAGTCGCAGTCGCCTTGGGATCGAAAGAAAACGATTGCCTTCGAAAGAAGTAGTCGGAAACCATTTCAGGTTTGATTCGAAAGACAGCAACAATGAGATCACTTTGTAGCACACTCGCGTGAGGACGAAGGCTTTGTAGGAACGAGGAAAGCCTCTCATTTCCGTCGAGTAGATTCTTCCCTTGATGAGTGGTTCCCGGTGTAGATGAAACCCACTCATGCCCATTATTCAAGTCAGCTTTTACGCCTTCGACCTTAGTGCCAACCCGGTCCTGAACGTCTAAAACACCGCGGCCAGGCGTCGTGCAAAGGAACAGTAGAAAGTGATGAACGGATTTTTGTATACTTTCGTGCTTTTGGGGAAGATTATCGGTCCCAGGATAGCTGTAGAGTGTAGCAAGTCGGCCTAGAGCCCAGGCGCTGAAGACAGCACCTTTAGCAGAAAGAGTAATTGCGCCGTCTGAAGCAACAACTGTCTTGAGTACGTCGAGCATCTCCAAAATGACGTTGGGCGCATCTTCCAAGATATCCTCGAACATAGCGCGCACTACCTTCCCTTGAGCCAGGATGCTTGTCTTGTCTGAAGAATTTTGCAGCCGAAGGTTAGCATACAGATATCGGAGAGCATTGTTCCGGATCGAGGGCTTCTTATGATTCTCAGATCCCCCCTCACGGGAGTTCTTGCGCATGCTTAGAAATATTTCCAGGCGCTTGAACGTGGTTTCTCGATGACGAAACACACTCCTGGCCGAGAGACCCCCATCGAAAAGGACAATCTCTGTTAAGAGCCTTAGACATGGTGATATGAGATGCTCCTTTGCTTTATTGGCACTAAAGGCTCTATCGAACAATTTGACTTGATTGTCTTGTAACAATGATCTGCACAGACGGTTGCCACACGCTCGAAAATCGATCAAGCCCGAGATAGTCTTTAGGAGCAACGCAAGGACAGCTGCTGTCGATGAAAAGAGACTTTCAACACTTGATTGAGCTGCGAAATGCCACGTCTTTGTGAGATCTGTTAGATAAAAAGAAGCCTCGTCATCTTCTCGTGGTGCCTGAGATTGAAGATAGTCCAATAGCAGTCCCCGTTTGGCTGATCGATCATTGCTTTCGTTACCATACGCAATTGATTCAAGAAATAACTTGAAATATTGGATTCCTAGATCAAGTTTAGAGAACATCTTCCGCCTGATAGCCATGGACCTCACTTTGCCTAGTCTGGGGTCCAGCATCTTGCTCGAAAGTTAGAAGCACCTGTAGGTCTTTGAGTGACTGAATATTTGGGAATTCTGGCTTAGGGGCTTTCTTGAGGGCCTGCTCCGCTGTAAGCCTCTTCCGCTTTCTATGAGGACTCTCGTCATCCAAGTCTGCCTTGCGCTTGCTCATCTTGGCGGTAGAGAAATAACAAAATGGAGAGCAAGAGGGTAATTCTCTCGGCAACCTGGCCGAAACAATGATCATATCGAGCGGCTAAGTCTCCCCCAATAGTGGAGTTAGGCGCTAGAATAGGGACCCCCCGGGGCGGCTCCGGGTATCTCTAGGGCCTACATTGAATTTAATTTTGTTAAGGACGTGCCGTCGTGACCGAGAAAAAACAACACCATATATTCAAAACTACTTTTTGAAAAACAGCTACCAAGACGCGCTTTTATATCGGCCAAACCGTTCTTATCTAATAGGGTTTATTACTAGCTATCTTCTAACCCTAAATAAATACTATCGGGCTAAAGCTAATACTATAGAGTTAGATTTAATTTATTCGTACCTAAAATATAGCGTTCGCGTTACTAGATCTAAATACGTATCTATACTATATCCTAATACCCGGAGACCGCTATAAATATAGCGGTAAAGAGATAAGAATAAAACTATATATTATAGGCCTATTTCGGTAGCCTATAAACTATTAGAGTTTAAAGTATTTCCGCGAAGAGGTTTTTTTCTAAAATAACCGGTAATCTCTAGGACCCTACTAAAGATATATATTATAAATAATACGCAATTACATATTATACTCATATAGTTATATGAATAGGACTAGGACCTAATAGTAGGACTAGGGCTGGCTATACTATTTAATAAATCTTAATTAATATAAATAATATTATCTTCTTACTACTTTATAACTTAATTATAATAATTAATAGTAACGGTTAAAGATCGTCTATGAATCGTCGTTACTATATACTATTAATTACTTAATATAATACTAGTCCTCTACTACTACTATATATAATATTATCGTCGACTCTTTTTTATATTATCCCGAGGAGCTATAAAGAATTATCTATAAAATCTATATTATTTTACGAGAGTACCCCGAGCTTTTATAAAAATACTACTCTACTATTATAAAATATCTTCGATAACCTATAATACTATATATCCGATTTAAGATTACTCGTTTATCGACGCTATCGATTTAATCTCTTAAAGGTCGTTTATTATCTTTACTCCGTACCTACCGAAGCCGGAAACCTTTAAACACCGGGAAAGAATACCTACTCTATTATTAAATAATTAATACCTTTAATTTTAGTCTAGTTAAGTTCCTTCCTATTAAACTAACTTTATAAAACTAAGATATTATTAATTAATTAGTCCGTACTACTTATAATATTAATTTATTCGTTAATAATAGTAATCTCTTTATAAACGACCTTACCCTAAATTTTAGACGGGTAGTTTAATATTTCGTCTCGAATTACCTTAGGCCTTCGGATTTCTCTCTAGATCCTATAGACGGGATACCCGAGTCGTTATTATTAATTTAAACCCGTATATAAACCTTTATATTTACTTTAATACTATATTACCTAAACGAGTAAATTATAAATAAATACTACTTTACTTCCGATATTTAAAAGTTCCGAGTTATTATCGAGCGAGTAGTTATTATCCTAATTAGTTATTAACTTATACCGATAATATCGAGATAAATAACGCCGCTAGATAATATAATTAGTAATTTCTTAAAAGTTTAATATACCGAGATAACTACTATTATAGCCTAAATAATAATACTAATAAATTAATAACCAGTTATTATAGTAATAAGGCTTTAGTAATTTCGGTTATAAGATATTAACTATTTCGATCCTAACCTAGATACTATACTAGTTAAGATAAAGGATAATTATAACGTTTACTATAACGTATTTAGTTTTACTAATCGGCTACGTATTAAAATTAATATTATTAATACTACTACCCTATATTAAAATATTAAATCCTATCTATTTAGCGCCGCCGATAACTAGTATATTAATAAACTTAGTTATATTAGTCGTATCGGATTACGGAATAATCCGAATAATCTTAAAGAGTAGTATAACGCTCTCGAGGTACGTTTTAGGGATTTATTAAATAAATCGCTCGTACTACTCGAAATTATTCGGTATATAGTTAAAGATACCCGAAGCCGGCGAGATCTAGTAAATTATTTATTAACTATTATCTTAAATAGTAAAAACGTTAATATTACTATTATTGAAATAATTTAAATTCTCTATCTATAAAAGTATAGAGTAGACTTTGAGCGCTTTGAGTGCTCGTAAACTAGTTAAACTGGTTTAAGCGGGGTAATACTATATCCTAACTCCTAAATACTATTAATTTACTTAAGTGTAATTAAGAATCTAGCTCGTTTCTAAAAATATCTTTAATTTATAAAAATATTTAAAACTCGTATACCTAATTCTTAATTTATATATAATAATTACTGGAAGTACTTTCCTTAATATTTTATTTAATATAATTCTATCGGTCGATTAAAGGTCTTTTTAAAATAATTTAATTTATATTACTTTTTTATCTTAAATATAACTTTATAGTTAACGCGAAATTTTAGCGTAGATAATATTCCTATTTTAAATTTATATTAAGGTTAATAATAATTTATACTCTCTTTTAACTTCTATTACTATTACTCTATTTATATTCTTTAATATAAAAGATATATAAATTTATATATTAGATCTTTTATTATAGATATATTATTATAGCGACGGTAACTTCTAGTTATATTTAGAACCCCGGGTAACTTTAATAATTTTAACTATTAATATATATTTTAAAATTTTTTGAAAACTTTAGTTATTATCGAATATAGTCTAAATTAATAGTTAGTACTAAATCCTCTCGTCCTTTTTTACCTTATATTTTACTTTAAATTTAATATATATAATATTTAAATATAGGGTATCTTCTCTCCTATCGAATCGAAATATAAAATTTATTAGATTTAATATATCTTTTAGCTCTTTATCCCGCGTTATTAAATTATTATTAATTACTCTTATCTAATAAAAGTTAATATATATAGTATAATATAGTGATAAGCGAATATAACTCCGTTATAAACGGTTATATACCTCTTTTATATAGTCGGTTATAAACGACTATAATAGTCGACTAGTTAGAGTATTAATCTAATTTTTATCTATAACCTAGTATCTTATTTTAACTAGCTATTTCTACGAAAAAGAGATTATTATTACTCTTTACGATAGTTTTCCTTTCTCTTTACTCTAGTTTTTATTTATTTAATATTCCCGTTAATAGGCTAGATAGTATATAAAGAGAGTAATATTATTATATCCGATAATCGCTTTTACTCGTTACTACTCCTAATATTTACTTAATATTTATATTAATAAATTATAGACTATACGGTCGACGAGTATTACTATATCTTATTTATTTATTATTTCTTATTCTATATTATCTAGATTATCCTATATACTACTATTTTCGTTAGTAATATTCTCTTAATATATACTACTTTTATTATCGTTATCGCTAGGTATTTATAAAAAGTTAGTAAAGGAATAAGATTAAATGAAATTTACGAATCTATTATATCCTACCCTCCTTTATTCGTATCTTTATTAAATAAATTATAATTATCCTCCTCTTTAGAGGAATCTCGGATCGCTTTAATATTATATTTATCCTCCTTTAATATATAATTAATTTATATTTTAATCTTCTCCCGTAGTACCCGTAGGATTAATTCGCGGTATTCGGGTCTAAATCCTTCCTAACCCCTTTATATATCTTCGTATATTTCTATATATAGAATATTAACGTTAATTAAAAGAATCGGAATTATTAGAGGGAATAATATACTTTTAATTTACTCGTCTTAAAATATTATTATCCTCTTAAAGTTAAATTCGTAGTCTTTTATTATAATATATATTATTAAATATATTAAATAAAGCGTCTCAGCTCGAATTAATTCGAATATATACTTTATTATATTCTTTATCCTTAATACGTCTACCCCCTTTAAGAAGAATAAAGAAATATATATCTTTATTATAATTTTATTTAAGAACCTATATTTACCTCTCGGCTAGTTACCGTATAAATATAATTAATAAAATAGTAATTATTAATATTAGTTATAATGGGCCTATATATAATTATTATTATAATTAATTATCTATAACTTCCGAGCTAAAAGTCCTCGTATAGTTTCTGTTATATCTCTTCTAAAAATATAATAGTTCTAGATATATTCGCGGATCTTTTTTATTATCCGAATCCTCTTCTCGTTAATTAAGTCTAGTAGTTAATATAGTCGTTAGTATATATCGATAATATATTAAATTAATAATGTATTACCTTTCTTACCTCGCTTAATATAAAGATATTATTAATATCTTCGTTAAACTCCTCTTTTTTAATTATCCTATTTTTAACCTTAAGTTATATTTACTTTATATAATTATCGAGTTTAAGTTTTATTTTAAGGTCCGTTTATAGTCCGTAGTTATTATTTTTTTATTATATAAAAATAGTAGCCGAAAGATACGGAAGTATATTTAATAAAATGGCCTCGTAGCCCGCGGTACTATATATTAAAATATCTCGCCGCTTTATTCCTACCTAGAGATACCGTATTTTATTTTTATAAAAATCGTGAAATTTAACCTCTTAGGAGTATCTCTATTTATTATAATATTTATATTTTAATTAACTCGACTCGTAGGTGGATAAAGATAATTAATTATTACTAGGGCGGGAGTTTTCGGACTAGAGTAATAAAGAAATAAAATTACTAGTAAAGTATATATACTTTTTAGATAAACGCGCTTCTTTATATATAAAGTAGCTACTATTATATAAGGAGGGCGTTATATAGGTCGAGATATAATAACCGCGTAAAGAAAATACGGGAGGTTATATTAATTTAGATTAATAAAGTATTAATTTAGATTTATTTATAAACCTACCCCCCGATATACTCGCGATAGTAAAAATATAATATTACGTTATTAATCGTACGTCCGATCCTTTTATAATCTTTTCCGAGGTCGCGACGGGTCGATAATCTCGCCTCCTTCGTTTTTAAATTCGTCCTCGTCTTTATTTTTAATAATTATACCTAACTTCGCTTATAAATAACCGTCGTCTTTTAAATATATTTACTCCTAATTCGATTTTTAATAATTAGGATAACTAATTAATAAGATAATATTTAATTTAATAATTAAGATTTTTAGCCGTTTTATACTATAAAAAGTAGACTAGGAAACGGATATTATAGGATATATTTAAGATTTAAGGCGCGATAATTAAATATAAAAATAATTTTAATAATATAATTTATAAAGGAGGGTACTCTAAGAGGAAATTAAAATAAAAGATTATTTAATATATTTATATACGTCTAAATTAGAATTAGTTTAATTTATTTTAGATTTAAGCTAGATAAAAGTATTATATTAAAACTAGATTTAAAGCTTTTATAATACCGACGAAAATATTTTAAATTAAATATAAATTATTTAATATTAATAAGATAGGAGAGGGTAGGTACGATTATATTTTATTAATTCTTTTTTATAAAACGATCGGCGGCCCGAATCCCCTTAAATAAGAAATCCTAGTTATAGATAATATTATATTAATTTTAATTAGCGAAATTATTTACGTAGAATACCGTCTTCTCCTTATTTATAAATATTAAATAAATACTATAAAGGATATTACGTACCTTAAAGAACCGCCGAGAATTTAAAATTTAAAGGTTAATTATTTTACTTCTAGAGATAACCTCGACTTCGAATATATTATAAACGGGGTCGACTTCGTTATTATTTCGTTACCGGAGTATCTCGATAAAAATATTAATATACGTCGCTGGCCTACTCTTTTCGTTATACCTTTTAATATTAATTATAATAATAATAATTTTAAGTTATCCTAATTCTCTCCTAAATTCCTCGTTTTCCTTTTTAACTCGGTTATTATTAACGGGATCCGATTATATTTATATATAATCTTAACGGCTTTTAGACGTATCTCGCTAACTAAGTATATATCGAATTATAAATTTCTTTAAATATTTAATATTACTCCTATCTTTACTATTAAAGGCCTAATAAATTACCGAAATATATATACCGATATAATATTCTTCTATTTAGGATAGGTCTCGTTTATGTCGAATTATATTAATTAAATCGCGTCTAATACCGTCTAGTTTTTTACGATTCTTTCGGATAAATATAATAAGAGTATCGATAAAGTCGCCGGACCTAACTTTTTATATTATTATTATTTATTTAATTTACCGTTATTATCGCCGATTAAGGCCCTATTAGGTTATATATTCGATATCGAGACCTTCTTTAAATAGGTCCTATATAGATTTTATACGCGTTAATTATATAATATAAATATTTAATACTACTTTAGTAATAATACGCCTTCGGTTATCGCGAAAATTTAAAAGATCCTATATAACTAGTATATTAATTCGACGAGTATTATATTCTAGGATTTAGGTCTCGAATTCTTTATTTTTATTAATCCTAATATAGAATTCTTTTAATAAAAATTTATAAACTATTTCGTTATAGTAAATATCGTAGTTTTATATACTTCTATAAAGCCGAATAAAGTCTTCGTAATAAATAATACCGTATAGTTTAGGTATATTAAAATAATATTAATTCTCCTCGTTATCCGCGGTCTCGTTTAAAATTATAATAAACCGATATTTCTTAAATACTTATTTTAATTTATTAATCCGATATATAATTTAATATATATAATTTAAGGTCGCTTTATTATATATTATATATAACGTTAATATAATGAAGTCGAGTATAACGCGAGTATAATAAAGAATAATTAACGCCCTCTAAAGAAGAGGAGCTATAATTATAATAAATTATTTAATAATCGTCTTTTATTTATTCTTTATTTATTAATTTACGGAGTTAAAGTATAGGAACTCTTTAAGACTAGTAAAATTTAAAATTTAATAAAAACGTTTATCTAATTAAAGGGTTATAGATACTTCGGTTATAATCTACTTTTAACCTTTTCTCTTTTAAGTTATAAGAATTATATTTTAAATTAAATATTCGAGTTATTTAAAGAGGGTTATAACTATACTTTTTAAAAGTTAATAAAGAATATCGACTATTATCGTCGAATATATATTAACGAGTATATGATTCTAAGCGAAGTTCCGAATATAACGGATATTTATCGGGTTATTTAGAGTCGGGTTTATTTACTAATTATAAAGGCGCTACTAGGTATATTTA
>JAABUS010001962.1_pt1 | contig 41473 bp, 41 predicted proteins | sample 5560161 | NCBI WGS metagenome assembly JAABUS01 (sample SAMN10711885, study PRJNA513376) | rock metagenome | isolation source: Antarctica rocks | place: Antarctica: Victoria Land, Trio Nunatak nord | collected 2016-01-04
CGGGGCGCTCTCGCTGTATATCATCTACGAGGCCGCGCAGCTTGGCGTGCCCGGGCCGCAACTGGCCCGCATGCTTGGCAACGTGGCGCTGGAGGTGGCGGGCGGCGTGCGCGGTCTATCTGCCGGTGATCGGCTTCAAGAGCTAGGAGGGCCTGACAAGAACTTTCAACACGTTCCACCGCGGGCTCGGCTGGTATCGTCGGTTGCCGGTGGGCACGAGCGTGAGGCTTTATGCGCTCGACATCGAAGCGTTCGTCGGCGAGGGCCGCGTGTGCGAGACGCACGAGGGATCGCTCGGCCCGCTGCTCGATCAGCACGCGGCTATGAACCATCTGATGCAGAATGGTCCGCGCGAGAAGGCGGACACGCGTCTGTTGGCCGTGCTGCTCGCGCTCTACGGGCGCAACTATGCTCGGCCGACCTCGGTGTTCAGCGTGGTGTATGTAGAGTCCAAGTAGGAGCGAACTTCTTGCGGGCGTAGTAGGCAACCACCGCCAGGTCCACCAGCACCATGACCCATAGCGGCACCACCCCGTAGCTGTAGCCCGCGTAGGTCGCGAAAATGAGAACGCAGACGGCGAATTGCATGTCAAACCCCTGAGTTGTGACGGCACCAGTCATGGATATTCACGATCATGCGACGGCTAAGTCCAATACCTCCGACACGCGTTTAAATACAGCAACTTACATATGTGCCGCGCGATGAAAATAACCAGGGGGGTTAAAATAATGTCAGACAGCAATTCCGATCCGATCGGCGTTACCGTTTCGGCTTCTTCCAACAACAACAACTACGGCGGCGGCACGGGAGCCAATGGCGGCGGTGACGGCAGCGGTTCGGCCGGGGACAACCCCGGCATCTCCGCGATTGCGACGGCCACAGGCGATCCGGCGCTGATTGCGGCGGCGCAGACTCCGGCGCTGCAATCGAATGCGGCGATCACGGCGCAGACGCTCGCGTCCGACCCGAACGCCCCGTTTGCGGCGCAGATCGCGGCGGCGCCAGACCCGCAAACCGTTGCCCACGTCGAGGCGACGCTGATCGGCGTCGCGGTCACGATCACGGCGCAGGCGAGCGGGGTGCCGAACGGCGTCGCCGTTTCGCTCGGCGCGGCGGTCGGCTCGGCATTAAACAACAGCCCGGCGGCTATCGCCGCATTCAGCGCCGCAAACCAGAGCGTCGCCGACGCCACGAACGCTGGGTTTGGGGCGCTGGGGAACAGCAACCAGGGCCTCGGCTCCGATATGGGCGTCAGCCTGCCGGGCGACGCCGGGAACAACTACGGCCACTACTACGCCTGACCTGCATCGACCAGGGAGGGCACAAGCCCTCCCGCATTCACAGGAGTCATCGTGCTGGAAATCCTCACGCTTGTAGCCGCGCTCACATTCGGACCCGATGCGCAGGCCGCCTACCTCAATAGCTGCATCGCGGACAACAGCTCGCCCTTGGCGCTGCCGGTGCGGGTCGGCATCTGCAAGTGCGTGCTCGCCAAGCTGGAAGGCGCGCCGCCGAGCACGACCGTGCAGGACATACAGAACATCACCAACGCCTGCGCCGCCGACAAGAAGCCGAGCTAGGAAGCCGGCATGACCGTGACCGTAGTGAGCGAGACTGAGGTTCGTGGCAAGACGGGAGTTCGACCCAGGCTCTACGGGCACCTGCTCTTGTTGAACGATGGCCATCAAGTCTATCTGGCGCGCAGGAAGCACCGCGAGCGCACAACATCGGCGCGGTCCGCATCTTGGGAGACCAACCGTGGCCTGGGCTAGCGCCATCCCGCTTTCTGCAATCCCCGACGCGCAGGCCCGGCTCAAGCGGCTGCGCCGGCTCGCCTGGCTGATCGACGGCGCGTTCAAGCTGCCGGGCACACGGTTCCGCTTCGGCCTGAACAGCATCGTCGGGCTGGTGCCGGTCGGCGGCGACGCGGTGCTCGGGGCGCTCTCGCTGTATATCATCTACGAGGCCGCGCAGCTTGGCGTGCCCGGGCCGCAACTGGCCCGCATGCTTGGCAACGTGGCGCTGGAGGTGGCGGGCGGCAGCGTGCCGGTGCTGGGCGACATCTTCGACATGGCGTTGAAGGCCAACCTGCGGAACCTCGCAATTATCGAGCGCCACGTCGGGGTGATCTGAAACGAAGGCGGGCGGCCTCGCTATAGCGGGGACCGCCCGCAACCGCGGTCAAGGTGCCGGCGCGGGATGCGGATGCTCCAGGAAGAAGCGCAGCATCTCCTCGGTGGCGTCGGGGCCGCGCGGATCGGTGTAGGAGCCAGCGGGACTGCCGCCGAACCAGGCATGCGCCGCGCCGTGCACCACCCACTGCTCGATCAGCGTCTTGCCGCTTGCATCCGTGCGCCGGGTGCGGCGGTAGGCATGGCCTCCGACAACCTGGCCATTTTCCGTGCTCACGCCGAGCGTCGCCCCTTGCGCCGACTGCTCGACGACGGCGTCGCCGTTGCGCGGGTTCACCGTGGTGTCCCGGTCGCCATGGAAGACGATGGCCGGCACCATCCGTGATCGCGAGCCGTTCGCCGGCTGCGGGGCCGCGCCCCGCTGCATCGCGGTGAACGCCGACGGCATGTCGCGTGCGGCACCACAGGCCAAGCCCGAATGCACGCCGATCGCCGCATACAGGTCGGGATACGCGTCGCCCATCACCGCCGCCGCAGCACCCCCGGCCGACAGCCCGGCGACATACACGCGGCCTGGATCGACGGCGTAGCTGCGCATCACCTCGCGCGTGATCCCGGCAATCAGCGACGGCTCGCCAGCGTCGCGCTGCTGGTCGGCTGCGCTGAACCAGTTCCAGCATTTCTGCATGTTGGCCGAGCTGGTCTGGCCGGGATAGGCCACCAGGCAGGTATGCCGCTCGGCCGCCGCGTTCATCCGCGTGCCGGCGGCGAAGTCGTCGGGCGACTGGGTGCAGCCGTGCAGCATGACGACCAGGGGGACCGGCTGCCCATGGTAGCCGCTGGGCACATACAGCTTGTAGGGGCGGCTGCCGGCCGGGTTGCTGAACGTCGCCGCCTCGAACTTCGCGCCGTCCGGCATGGCGGCCGGCTGCGGGGCCGCAGCGGGGCGCACGGCTCCGCCTCCCGGCAACTGGACGCCGCCTTGGCTGACCTGGTCGAGGAAGCCGCGCAGCGCCTCGGGCAGCCGCGGCCGCCCGGGGCCCTTCGCGGGGGCGGATTCTGGCTGGGTCCCGGCCGCCTCGACGGTGCCGTCGATGGTCGGGGGACCGCGCCGGGCCTGCGACTCTACGTTGCCGGACGCCCCCTGCCCCGCGAGCATGCGCTGCAGGGCCGCGGTGGCCTCGGTGAGCCGGCCGGACTTGGTAAGGCGCGCCGCCTCGATCAGGCCGCTGGGCAGGATGTGCTTCATTGTCATTGGCCTTCTGTTACTGTGTACGGTCGGCGAGGGCGGCTTTAACTGCGGTGCTGGCGTGCAGCGCGCCCAGCACCTTCACCGAGGCGATGGACGCGCGCGCCAGCTCCGGCGTCACGTCGAGGGCGATGCTCGCCAGGCCAAGCACGTTGATGTGCAGCGTGTCGCCGCTGCGCAGCGCCGCCTCGAGATCCCCGCGGCTGTAGTGCCGGAGGCCGAGGTCGAGGCTCTTTCGTGCCACCGACTGCCGCACCACGTCGGCGTGGCGGTCGAGCTGGTTGCGTATGGCGGTGCGGATGAAGTCCGTGCGGTTCGAATAGAAGCCGTCCTGCACCATCAGATCGACATGGCCGAGATCGACGTAGCCGAGGTTGATGGTGATCTTCTCGCTGTCGGCCGCTTTCAGCCGTAGCTCAGGCACCATGTTCATAATCGCTCACCATCCAAATACCATCTGCATGGATGGTAAGTGGATGGCGGCAAGGCAGATGCAAGGCCGAGCGGTCAGCGAACGCCAGCGGGATCGACCCATGTCAGGCCGGCAGGAAGTCCGGCACCGACAAATAGCGCTCACCCGTGTCGTAGTTGAACCCCAGCACCGTCGCTCGCTTCGGCAGTTCCGGCAGCTTCTTGGCGATCGCCGCCAGCGTGGCGCCCGACGAGATGCCGACCAGCACCCCCTCCTCCCGTGCGGAGCGGCGGGCATACTCGCGCGCCTCCTCGGCCTCGACCTGGATCACCCCGTCCAGCACGTCGGTGTGCAGGTTCGCCGGCACGAACCCGGCGCCGATGCCCTGGATCGGGTGCGGCCCCGGCGCGCCGCCCGAGATCACCGGCGACAGCGACGGCTCCACCGCGAACACCTGCAGCTTGGGCCAGTGCGGCTTCAGCACCTCGGCGCAAGCCGTGATATGCCCGCCGGTGCCCACTCCGGTGATGATGGCGTCCACGCCGTCCGGGAAATCGGTCAAAATCTCCTCGGCCGTGGTACGGACATGGACGGCGATGTTGGCCGGGTTCTCGAACTGCTGCGGGATCCAGGCGTCGGCAGTCTGGGCGGCGAGCTCGGTCGCGCGGGCGATTGCGGCCTTCATGCCGCCCTCCTTGGGCGTGAGGTCGAAGCTGGCGCCGTAGGCCTGCATCAGCCGCCGCCGCTCGACCGACATGCTCTCCGGCATGACCAGGATCAGCTTGTAGCCCTTCACCGCCGCCACCATGGCGAGGCCGATGCCGGTGTTGCCCGAGGTCGGCTCGATGATGGTGCCGCCGGGCTTGAGATCGCCGCTGGCCTCGGCCGCCTCCACCATGGCCAGCGCCACGCGGTCCTTGATGGAGCCGGCGGGGTTGCTGCGCTCGGACTTGATCCAAACGGCGGCGTCGGGGAACAGCCGGGCGAAGCGGATATGCGGCGTGTTGCCGATGGTGTCGAGAACGCTGTTGGCTTTCATGGGGCCTCTCCGTAGCTGGTGCATTGCCGGCTCAACATGCCCGGACGCGCGGATGGCGCAAGTGTCCCCGATCGGGCCGCCAACCAGCCTGTGGCGATCGCAGTGCCGCAGCTTGGCATGGGCGCGGTGCGGCCAGCGTTGTCGCGCTGCAGTCTGCCCTGGAGCTGCCGAATTTCGTGTCGGGCGGCAGTGTGACCTAAGTCACCGTTGGACCAAGCCCAGAATACTAGTCTGCCTGACGAGTTGAACACCTCGGGCCAGATGGAGCGACTTCATGGGTGCTTTCGAGCAGGCCTTCGCGATAGTGGTCGGACATGAGGGCGGCTACAGCGCCGTCTCGGCCGATCCGGGCAACTGGACCGGGGGCAAGTGCGGCAGCGGCGAGTGCCGCGGCACGAACTGGGGCATCAGCGCCGCCGCCTACCCGCAACTCGACGTGCGCCTTCTGACGATCGACCAGGCGCAGGAGCTCTACCGGCGCGACTACTGGGACCGCGCGCAGTGCGGCAAGCTGCCGCCGCCGCTTGCCCTGCTGGTGTTCGACGCGGCGGTGAACAACGGCGCGGGCCAGGCGGTGCGCTGGCTGCAGGCGGTGCTCGGCGTCGCCCAGGATGGCGTGACCGGCCCCGCGGTGCTTGCGGCGATCGAGGCACGGGCGGGCCAGGGCGCGGCGCTCTGCGGCGAGTTCCAGGCGAGGCGCCTGGTCTTCATGGCGGGTTTGCCGACCTGGCGCACCTTCGGCGCCGGCTGGGCACGCCGGCTCTGTGCGTTGCCGTTCCAAGCAATCCAGATGGGAGGCTGAAATGAATCTTGTTGACGCGTTGGCGGGCGTGGCCAAAGGGGCTGCAACGGGCGCGGTCGCCGGGCCGGTCGGAGCCGCGGTCGGCGGCCTGGGCGGCCTCGTGGTGGACATCGCACCCGAGATCGGGCGCTGGCTGTTCGGCAGCGCAGGCGCGAGAACGGCCGGCCTGGTTGCCCAGGCGGTCGAGGCGGCGACCGGCACTACCGACGCCGATGCGGCCCAAGCTGTGCTGGCGAAGGACCCGGCCGCCGTGTCGCGGCTTCGGATGCAGCTCGCCATGATCGCGGCGCAGCAGCAGGCCGAGGCGGACCGCGCCGCCGAGGCGCAGCGCGCGGCGGACTTCGCCGCGGTGCAGGCCGCGATGGCGGACCGCGCCGGGGCGCGCAGCCAGACGGAGGCGCTGGCGCAGATGCACAGCGGCATCGCCTGGGCGCCCGCCATACTCAGCGGCCTCATCCTGGTCGCCTTCGGATCGTTGATCTACGTGGTGCTGACGCAAACCGGCCTGGACGACAAGGTCATGCCGCTTGCCAACGTGCTGCTTGGCTCCTTGGCGGCGATGGCGACGCAGGTGGCGAACTACTGGCTCGGCTCATCGTCCAGCTCCGCCGCCAAGAACAGCCAGATCACCGCCATGAGCGCGGACGCGCAGTCCTCGGTGCCGCGCGACATCGTCCAGCGCCTGTTGGCGCCGGCAGGCGCTGCGGCGCGGTAGCAGTACTGGCTCAGGCCGCACTACGGCGCAGGCACCGGCCGCCGCAACCGCGTCTGCCCCAGGGACCGGACCGCGGCGCCGGGCACTGCCGCCTTGATCTCGGCCTGGAACTCCGCCCGCTTCTCGTGGATGGAGACCAGGACCGGGCCCATCGGGATGCCGAGATCCACCAGCACGGCCTCCGCCAATTGCAGGCTGGCCTCGATCGTCTCCGGCACCGCGTCCGACGCGCCGAGGGCGTAGAGCTGCGCCGCATGCCGCCCGTCCCGCGCGCGCACCACGATCAGCAGGTCCGGCCGTTCGGCGCGGCCGGTACGCACCACGGCGTCCGCGCGGACCCGGTCGTCGATCGTCACCACCAGCGCGCGGGCGGCGCCCAGGCCGACGCGGCGCAGCAGCTCGGGCTGCGTCACGTCGCCGTAATACACTCGGTGTCCGTCCCGGCGGCTCGCGCCCACCCGGGCGGCGTCGCTGTCCAGCGCGACGTAGGGGATGCAGTGGGCGTCCAGCAGTGCGGCGACGGTGCGGCCCACCCGGCCGAACCCCGCCAGGATCACCCGCGGCGCGTCGCCCTCCATGTCGGGCGGCAGCAGGCTGGGATCGACCGGCGCCGTGCGGCGGAACGCCAGCCGCGCGCCCAGGCGGGACAGCAGCGGGATCGCCGCCATCGTCAGCGCCGCCACGATGAAGCCGAACCCGGCCAGGTCCGCGCCGATCAGCCCCATGCCGGCGCCCAGCCCGAGGATCACGAAGCTGAACTCGCCGCCGGGTCCCAGCAGCAGGCCGGTCGGCACCCCCACCACCCAGCGCAACCCCATGGCGCGGGCCAGGGCGGCGGTGATGCCGGCCTTCAGCGCGATCAGGCCGAGGGCCGCCCCCAGCACCGCGGCGGGCTGCGCCGCCACGCGGCCAAGATCGACGGTGAGGCCGATCGAGATGAGGAACACGCCCACCAGCAGGCCCTTGAAGGGTTCGACCGTCACCTCGATCTGCCGGCGATACTCGGTCTCGGCCAGCAGCAGCCCGGCGATCAATGCGCCCAGCGCCATCGACAGGCCCGCCGCCGCCGCCGCCAAGCCGGTCGCCAGCACCACCAGCAAACAGGCGGCCATGAACAGCTCCGGGCTGCTTGTGTGCGCCACGCCGCGGAACAGCGGGCGCAGCACCAGGCGACCGAGGCCCACCAGGCCGACGATCACCGCCAGCGCCTGGCCGATCGCCAGGGCGAACGCGCCCCACCCCGCGGCGCCCTCCCGGCCCAGCACGCCAAGGGTGAACAGCACCGGCACCACGGCGAGGTCTTGGAACAGCAGCACGGCGAAGCTGGCGCGGCCGACCAGGCTGGTGACCCGGCCCTCATCGGCCAGCACCTGCGCCACGATCGCGGTGGACGACATGGCGAGCGCCAGCCCGATCACCGCCGCACCCGCCGGCGCCGTGCCGAGCAGCGCCGCGACGCCGCCCACCGCCAGCGCGCACAGGGATACCTGCAGCGCGCCGAGGCCAAACACCAGGCGCCGCATCAGCAGGATGCGCTCGAACGACAACTCGAGCCCGATCATGAACAGCAGCAGCACCACGCCCAGCTCGGCCACCGTCGCGATGCGCTCCCGGTCGTACATCGTCACGAACGACAGCCACGGCGCCCGGCCGGTCAGCGCGCCCAGGCCGGACGGACCCACCAGCACGCCCACCAGCATGAAGCCGAGCACCGTGCTGATGCGCAGGCGGTGGAACAGCGGGATGACGATGGCGGCGGCGCCCAGGATGACCAGCGCCTCGCGCATCGGGCCGCCGAGATGCGATGCCGCCTCGATTGACCCCGCCTCCATTGCCACTGCCATGCCTCTCCGCTTTGGCAGTAGCTTAGAACGCGGCATGCGTGGTCGGGCAGCACCAAATTCGAGCATGCCGAGATGGGGAGATTTTCAGAAATGCGTTTGTTGCCCGATGACGTCCTGCTCGTGGTCGATGTGCAGCGCGACTTCCTGCCCGGCGGCGCCCTGGCGGTCCTCGATGGCGACGCCGTAATCGCGCCTATCAACCGGCTGGGCCTGCTGTTCGGCCACGTGCTGCTGACGCAGGACTGGCACCCCGCCGAGCATGTCTCGTTCGCCGCCAACCATCCCGGCCGGGCGCCGTTCGAGCAGATCGAGCTGCCGTATGGGCAACAGGTGCTGTGGCCCACCCACTGCGTGCAGGGCAGCGATGGCGCCGGGTTCGCGCTCGGGCTGGACCTGCCGCGGGCGGAGCTGGTCGTCCGCAAGGGGTTCCGCCGCGCGGTGGACAGCTACTCCGCCTTCACCGAGGCGGACCGGCGCACGCCGACGGGCCTTGCCGGCTACCTGCGCGAGCGCGGCCTGCGCCGGCTGTTTCTCGTGGGGCTGGCGACTGATTTCTGCGTGGCGTGGAGCGCGCTGGACGCCGCGGCGGCAGGGTTCGAAGCGCACGTTGTCGAGGATGCGTGCCGGGCGATCGACACGCAGGGCTCGTTGGACCGGGCATGGCGGGCACTGGGCGAGGCGGGCGTCGGGCGGGTTGAGAGCCACGTGCTGCACGGGTGGGCCTAGTCAACAACAACGACATCGGGCCAAGCACGAATGCGGGTAGTTCTTACGATCCCGGTGGCAATGCTGTGATGATCTCCTTACCCGCTTGAAAGCCATGACTGCGTCGTTACCATGAGCGTGCAGCGCCCTTGATAGCGAGTTATTTGCGTAGTTCTCGAACTGGAGATTGTTGTTTATGAACGAAGGTCAGAATGCCTGACGTTGATGAGACACGTGGGGGTTTGACACCCGAACCCACCGACCGAGGCCGCAGAACCTGCGTGATCGGCGCGGGGATCAGCGGCCTTGTTGCTGCGAAGGTGATGCGCGGCCGGGGCTGCGACGTGACGATCGTGGAAAAGAGCGGCGACCTCGGCGGGGTCTGGGAGCCAGCCCGCTCCTATCCCGGCGTGCAGACGCAAACCCCCCGCGACCTGTACTGCTTCAGCGACTTCCCCATGCCGGCCGACTATCCGGAATGGCCGAGCGGGGCGCAGATGCACGCCTACCTCGACGCCTATGCAAAGCACTTCGGCCTGCGTCCCTGCATCCGGTTCCAAACCGAGGTCCTGTCGGTCTCGCGCGAGCCCGGCGCGCACGGCTGGTCCGTCACGCTGCGCGGCGCCGATGCTGCCGTGGAGACCAAGCGCTTCGACCGCGTGGTGGTCGCAACCGGCCAGTTCAGCACGCCGAAAACCCTGAAACTGCCGGGCAATGATGCTTTCGTAGCGGCCGGCGGCTCGATCCTGCACTCGTCGCAGTACGTGGACGGTGCGCTGGCCAGGGACCGGGACGTGGTGGTTGTCGGCTTCTCCAAATCGGCGACCGACATCGCGATGGATGCCCTGGCCGAAGGCGCGCGCTCGGTCTCGGTGATCTACCGCCAGGCGACCTGGAAGATCCCATACTTCTTTGGCGGCGTGGTCAACTTCAAGAACGTCCTGTATTGCCGCGCGTCCGAGGCGATGTTCATGCCGTGGGGGCCGAGCCGGGGCGGCCGCCTCGCACGACGGCTCATGGCACCGGTGATCTGGGCGAACTGGCGGGCGCTTGAGGCGCTGCTCGGCCTGCAGTTCGGTCTCAAGAAGGCCGGCCTGCGCCCGGACATGCGCATCGAGGACAGCATCCACTGCGCCACCAGCATCGAGACGCCAGGCTTCTACAAGGCCGTCCGCGAGGGACGCCTACGCGTGATGAAGGGCAACATCACCGGCTACGAGGCGGGCCACGTCACGCTGGACGGCGCCCGGATCACGGCGGACGCGGTCGTACTGGCGATCGGCTGGTCGCAGGAGTTGCCCTTCCTCGACGCGGACATGCGGGCCAAGCTGGTTGAACCAGACGGCCAGTATCGGCTGTATCGCTTGATGGCCAATCCCGATCTGCCCGGCCTCGGCTTCGTAGGGTTCAACTCGAGCTTTGCCAGCGCCTTGTCGGCCGAGCTCGGCGCGCACTGGCTGGCGCGCTACTTCGAGGGCGCACTCAGACGGCAGCCGACGGACGCCGCCATGCAGGCCGAGATCGCCCGCACGCTCGAATGGAAGCGCCAGGGTCGTAAAGTGGCGGCGACCTATGGCGGGCTTTGCATCGCGCCGTTCCACCATGCTCATTTCGACGAGCTCATGGAGGACATGGGCGCCATGAAGAAACCGGCCAACGTGCTGACGGCGCACCTCGCGCCCATCAGCCCGAATGCCTATGCCAAGCTGCTTGCAACCGCGCCGGGCCATGACCTGGCGGCCGAGGAGACCGCGCGATGAGGACGGCAAGCAGGAACCAGGTTCAGGTCGGGCTCGACCCCGGGATCACCCAAGCCGGCAGCGGCCTCGACGAGGTGGTGTGGAACATCCTCGGACACACGTACTACCTGAAGGCGGAGGGCGCCAACGCCTTCGCCTTCGAAACCTACGATCCGCCCGGCACCTTCGTGCCGCCGCATGTCCACCCGACCCAGGACGAGTTCATCTGCGTGATCGAGAACGAGTTCGACCTCTACCTCGACGGCCGGCATCACAAGGCACGGGCCGGCGACCTGGTGCGCCTGCCGGCCGGCATCCCGCATGGCTACTACAACCTCAGCAACGTGCCGACGCGGGCGATGTTCTGGGTGGCGCCCAGCCGGCGCCTGCGCGAGCTGTTCGACGTTCTGCACAACCTCGACGATCCGGAGCAGGTGGTCCGGGAGGCTGCTCTGCGCGAGGTGCATTTTTTGGCGCCGGAAGACTACGCCTTCGATCCGCTCGCGTCGCCGGGCGCCGGCCAGCCATGATCGACCCGCTGCTGGAGGCCGAATACAACAACCGCGCCAAGGTCCCGGACCATACGGACATCATGCAGTCCTGGAAGCGGGACGCGGCGGCGTTTCGGGCTGCGCACCCGCATTCCGAACTCGATCTTGCCTACGGAGACAGCGCCAGGCAGCAACTCGACTTGTTCTGGCCGGACCAGGGCCGCGACGGTCCGGTCGCCCTGTTCATCCACGGCGGCTACTGGCAGGCGCTCGACCGCTCCTGGTTCAGCCACCTCGCCCAGGGCTTCGTCGCACACGGCATCGCGCTGGCCGTCCTGTCCTACGATCTGTGTCCGCAGGTGACCCTTGAGGTTCTAGTCGAGCAGGTGCGCAACGCGGCAGCTTTCCTCGTCCTCCGGCACGGGCGCCCGGTTTTTTCCTGCGGCCACTCCGCCGGCGGCCATCTGACAGCCATGCTGCTTGCGACCGACTGGGCGGTGCGCGGTCTGCCGCCGGGCGCTGTCCATGCCGGTTGCGCGATCAGCGGATTGTTCGACCTCGCGCCGCTCCTGGCGACCAACGTCAACGACGCGCTCGGCCTTGATGCCGCAACCGCCAGCCGCCTATCGCCACTGTTCCTCCCCGCTCCAGGCTTGTCGCTTCACGCCGTGGTCGGTGAGGCCGAGGGTGCGGAATACCTGCGCCAAACCAGCAGCATCGCCGAGGCCTGGGGCGGCACCTGGAGGCTATTGCCCGGCGCGAACCACTTCACCGCTGTAGCGCCCCTGGCCGACCCGGCCTCGCCACTCGTGGCGACAATGCTGCGCATGATCCATGCCGCTCAGCGCGAGAGGTAGAGCGCTCTGCCGTAGTTGCAGTGGGCATACTCCAGCGCCTTGAGCAGAGCGGCACGGCCGGTGAACGTCTTGGTTTCAACTGCGGCAAAGGCGTTAACTGCGGGCGGCTCGACGATCCAGTCGTCCGCACCCTCGAATGCCGGATAGACCAGAGCCGGCATAGAGCGGCCCTCGGTATCGCGCAGCAAAGCCATTTCCATCGACCCCAATATTCGCTGCACCGCAACATGAAGAAATGATGACGGCGTGGCCAGAGATTTCACGGGGTGGTCAGGCATACGTAATACAACGTTTGGTGATCAATATTGCCATAGTGCCGACTTTTTCGTATTGATTAATGAACGATCTACTACCCAGGATCGTTTTCACTTAAAGTTTTTTCCGATCGAAGTGGATCAGAGAAAAGCTCTAACTCTTTGTTTAAGCAAGCATCGCCCAATCGAAAGAGTAGGTCGATTGGACGATGCTCTAACTGTAATTTGCCGCAGAAGTCGGCTGACCAGCTCAGTCGCAGTGCTCTGTCGGCTACTCGGTCACGCGCCCTGCGAGCCTTGTCAGGCATCAGCCATTCAGGCGGCGCCTGCGCAAGCGAGCCGGGTCGGACTGCGAAGCCGCCGATGGAGCGAAAGTGTTGTAAAATGTTCATAATTGTAGGGTCGCGCGCAACGGGCAAGTCGGTGCAGCTTTCAGGTTCTGCCAAATACCGTGACCACCCAGGAAAAGCAGAAACTGGTGAAACCTGAAGGGTTTTGAAATGACGATGCACTCCGTTCTCAGTCTGACGCGCTCCGCTTTGTTAAGTGCCACGGTTCTGTCCGGCCTGATGCTGTCGGGAGGCGCGGCGCGAGCCGAGGGCAACACCATCCAGGCCGGCAATAACGGCCAATTGCCGCTGCCGACCGGCCAGTTCGTCACGCCGACATTCGCGACGGGCGCCAACCTCCAGTTCCTCAATCCCGGCCTGGAAAACTTTCCGACCCACGTCGTCGGCGACGCGGTCAAGACGGCGGTCAGCCCCGATGGCAAGACGCTGCTGGTGCTGACCAGCGGCTACAACCGGCTGAACACCGCAAGCGGCGCCGTGGCCGGCAAGCCGGACGTCAGCGCCTCGAACGAATATGTCTTCGTGTTCGACATTTCGGGCGCGAACCGCGCGAAGCCGCAGCAGCAGCAGGCGATCCAGGTTCCGAACGCCTATGTCGGTCTGGTATGGGCGCCGGACAGCGCGACGTTCTATGCCGCCGGCGGCGTTGACGACCGCATCAACGTCTTCAACAAAATCGACGGCGCCTGGGGCCAGACCGGCACGATCGCACTCGGCCACAACAACATCGGCGTCGGCCTGCGCGTCCAGCCGAATGCGGCCGGGATCGGCATCTCGTCGGACGGCAGCGTGCTGGTGATCGCCAACATGTACAACGACTCGATCTCGGTCATCGACACCGCGACCCGGGCGGTCCGCTTCGAGTACGACCTGCGTCCCTACAGCACGACCCCGGGCGCGGACGGCGTCGCCGGCGGCGAGTACCCGTTCACCGTCGCCGTGAAGGGCAACGAGACGGCCTATGTGTCCTCGATCCGCGACCGCGAGATCGTCGTGGTGAACATCGCGGGCGCCGACGGCAACCGGCTGATCAGGCGCATCCCGGTCGGCGGCAGCCCGAACAGCCTGATCCTGGACGCGTCGCAGGCGCGCCTGTTCGCCACGCTGGACAACACCGACCAGGTCGCGGTCATCGACACCCAGGCCAATGCGGTCGCGGAGACGATCGACACCATTGCGCCGCCGGGCCTGCTGGCCGGCGCGACGCGCTACACCGGCGCCGCGCCGAACAACCTTGCGCTGTCGCCCGATGAGAAGGCGCTGTACGTGACGAACGGCGGTTCCAACTCGGTCGCGATCATCCCGCTGTCAGGCCCGGCGCCGCACCAGGTAGCGGGACTGCTGCCGACCGCATGGTATCCGCACTCCGTCAGCCTCAGCGCCGACGGCAGCCTGATGTATGTCGTCAACGGCAAGAGCGACCCGGGGGCCAACCCGGCCAACCTCTATGGGAACACCGACAAGCTGACGCAGACCACCTATTCGCAGGGCAATGCCGCAGCGCTCGCGCAGGCCAACGGGGCGAACCAGTACGTGCTGGCGCTCAACCGGGCGTCCCTGGTGACGCTGCCGGTCCCGTCACCCGGAGACCTGGCGATGCTCACCAGCCAGGTCGCGTCCAACAACCGCTATAATCTAGCGGAGAACATTTCGGACGAGGCTATGATGAGCGGATTGCGGGAGCGCATCAAGCACGTCGTCTATATCGTCAAGGAAAACCGCACCTTCGATCAGGTGCTGGGCGACCTGACGAACGGCGCCAATGCGGACCCGGCGCTGACGGTGTTCGGTCGCCGCATCACGCCGAACCAGCACCGCCTGGCCAACAACTTCGTGACGCTCGACAACTTCTTCGACGCGGGCGACGTGAGCCTGGACGGCTGGTCCTGGAGCACGCAGGCCCGCACCACGGACAGCGTCGGCAAGAACATGTCGGTGAACTACGGCGACCGCGGGGTCTCCTACGACACCGAGGGGCAGAACCGCAACGTTGCGGTCGGCAACGTGGGCGCGACGCCGGATGCGACCGTCGCGGCGCGTGAGGCGGCATTTCCCGGCTATACGGCGGCCCTCGCCGGGCTGAAGGGCGGCGCAGTCAACGTATTGCCCGGCGCAGCCAATGTCGGCGCGGCCGATGCGCCAAGGGTCGTCCAGGGCGGATACCTCTGGGACAGCGCGCTGCGTGCCGGCCTGACCGTGCGCAACTACGGGTTCCTGGTTGACCTGACGCGCTACTTCCTGCCAGCCACCAGCCCCAACCGCATCCCGCCGATCCTGCGCGATCCGTTCTCGACCAAGACCCAGGTCAGCTTCCCCAACAACCCCAGCCTGATCCCGCTCACCGACCTGTATTTCCGCGGCTACGACAATGCGTTCCCGGATGTCTGGCGCGTCGAGGAATGGAAGCGTGAGTTCCAGCAGTACGCCGTCGATGGCAACCTGCCGCAGCTCACCCTGCTGCGCCTGTCGCACGATCACACTGGTCAGTTCGGCACGGCGGTGGGCGGCTTCAACACGCCGGAAACCCAGGTGGCCGACAATGACCTGGCGGTGGGCCGGGTCATCGAGACCATCGCGCGCAGCCGATACGCACGCGACACCTTGGTGTTCGTGATCGAGGACGATTCGCAGGACGGCCCCGATCACATCAACGCGCACCGCAGCATCGCGTTTGTCGTGGGGCCCTACGTCAAGCAGAACGCGGTGGTGAGCACGCGCTACAACACCGTCAGCATGCTGCGCACGATGGAGGACGTGCTCGGGATCGAGCATCTGAACCTGAACGACGCCTATCAGCGTCCGATGGCCGACGTGTTCGACCTGGGCCAGACCCGTTGGAACTACAACGCCGTCGCGTCGCGGGTGCTGCGGACCACGGAGGCGGCGATTGCCGGCGACGATGGCATGCAGTTCGCCGAGGGGCCTGATTTCGCGCCGACGCATGACGCCGCGTATTGGGAAAAGGCGACGCGGGGGTTCGATTGGACATCCGAGGACCGGGTTCCCGCCGACCTGTTCAACCAAGTGCTGTGGGAAGGGCTGATGAACGACAGCCCCTATCCGACGGTGCGCACCGGCCTCGACCTGAGCCGGAAAGTGGCGGCCACCCCGGCCTCCGAGTAGCCCGCAACCGGCAGGCAGTGCGTTGATCCGATAAACTGGCGGGCGTGCATGGCGCGTCCGCCAACTCGTCACGAAACTGACGTTTGTCTCCGGCCGCCGGACTGGCGTGTGCTTGGGTCCATCCACCTGACCAGGACAGCTTCATGGACCCTTTGGCCCAACCGATAAACTTCCGCAGCCTTTCGCTGAAGGACCTGCTGGATGCGCGCGACACGTATCACTGGCACCTGATGAACAAGGCGAACGTCGTCGGCACCGCGGTCAGCGCCTACCTGATCCGCGACGCCGATGGTACTGGCGAAACTGGAGCTGGCGAAGCGGGGGCTGGCAAGGCCGGGTCCAAGGCCCGCCGGCCGCCGCGCACGTTTGAAAACTCCAGCGTGCGCGACATCTCCTGGCCCTGCGTGCTGGTCCTGGTGCGCGACTGGGTTGAGGCGAGCGGGTTCGGCGGCGCCGATGGCAGGTTCGCGCCGCAGGACATGGTCCCTAAGACGCTGTTCATGCCCGATGGCCGCGTAATTCCAGTCTGCGTCGTGCAGGTCAGCCCGGCCGAGGCGCTTGCGTCGGCCCCGGCCGACATGCGCTGGCCCAACAGCGTGATTGGCGGCGGCTTCCCGTTGACGGTCGAGGCGCAGGGCGAGCGGCGGCAGGCCAGCGTCGGATGCCTGGTCACCGACGGGCACACGGTCTATGCGCTGACCAACCGCCATGTCTGCGGCCGGCCGGGCACCCCGGTCTCGGTGCAGACGCGGGGCGGCGCGGGCGTCATCGGCCGCGCCTCGGACCTGCAGCTCGCGCGGCTGCCGTTCACCGAGGTGTATCCGGAGTTCCCCGGCCAGCGGTCCTACGCCACGCTGGACATCGGCCTCATCGAGATCGACGACATCAACGACTGGACCAGCCAGATCTATGGGCTGGACGCGCCGGTCGGCCCGATCGCCGACCTGAACGAGATGAACCTCGGCCTGCAGTTGATCGACCATCCCGTGGTGGCGTTCGGCTCGCATTCCGGGGCGCTCCGGGGCCGCATCAAGGCGCTGTTCTATCGGCACAAGTCGCTGGGCGGGCACGACTACGTCGCCGATATGCTGATCGCGCCGGAACCGGGCGCCTCGCAGACCGGGCCGGGCGACAGCGGCACGGTATGGCACCTGCCGGTCGTGCCGCCGCGCGGGGCAGCGCCGGTGCTGCGTCCCGTCGCGGTCGAGTGGGGCGGCCAGGCGCTGGCCGGAAGCGGCGGGCAGCGGCTCAACTTCACGCTGGCCACCAGCCTCGCCAAGGCGTGCGACCTGCTGAATGTCGATCTGGTGCTGGAGCACAACGACGGCGCCACGCCGTTCTGGGGCCAGGTCGGCCATTACAGCATCGCCACCGCCGCCATCGCCGCCGTCAGGGGCAAGCCGCTCTTCGCCCTGCTCTCGGCGAACCGGGAGCGCATCAGCTTCGTGCCGGACCAGCTCGGCGCCGACCAGATCCGCGCCAAGCTGGCCCGTGGCGATTTCGTCGAGCTGGCCGACGTGCCGGACCTCGTGTGGAAGAAGGTGCCGGGCCGCGTGCCGGGCGGACGCGACGTGACGACGAACACCGGGCCGGAGCACCCGAACCACTACGCCGACATCGACCGGCCCGGCGCGGGCGGGCGGACGCTGCGCGACATCTGCCTGGCCGACAAATCCCAGGTCTCCGCTGCGGCCTGGCAGGCGTTCTACGACGGGATCAACGAGACGGACGCACGGTCGCGCGGCTTGCTGCCGCTGCGGGTCTGGCAGTTCTTCGACGCGATCGTCGCGGCGCTGCAGGCCGGCGACATTGCCCGCGCGGTGTGCGGCATGGGCGTCGTGTCGCACTACATCGGCGACGCCTGCCAGCCGCTGCATGGGTCCATGCTGTCGGACGGGTATCGCGACCGGGCAGCGCCGGGCGCAAAGGGCTGGCCCGGCCGCGGCGTGCATTCCACCTTCGAGGACAAGATGGTGGACCGCTTCTCGGCCCCGCTGCTGGCGGCCATCGGCCCGGCGGCGAAGCGCGGCGCGGGCGGCACGATCCCGCCGATCGCCAACGGCCAGGACGCGGCGTTCGCGGTGGTGACGCTGATGGACTTCTCCGCCCGGACCATCGCGCCGAGCGAGCTGTGCGACCGCTACATCGAACTGGGCGGCGGCACGGCCAAACCCATCATCCAGGGGCTGTGGGACACATTCGGCGATCGCACGGCGACGCTGATGGGCGCGGGCGCCAACGCGCTCGCCGCGACATGGGAGGCGGCCCTGGCCGTTTCCGGCGTCACGCTGCCGGGTCCCGAGACGTTCAGCGAGCCGGCGTTGGCCGCGATCTACCAGGACACCGCGTTCGTGCCGTCCCTCGCGCTGGACGCGATCGGCCCGCATCTGTCGGCGCCGGACAGTCCTGCGTCGCCGACGCCACGAGCACACACTGCCCGGCCGGTGGCCGCACCCGTCAAAGCGCCCCGGCGCAGGCCGCAGCGGCCGTTGTGAAGCCGCTGCAGGCGATGGCCCGCCGAGATCAGGCCGCCCATCGGCGGTCGTCAACGTTCTGCAGGTTGTCCAGGGGCAGCCTGCCTGCGCCGACGTAGTGTCTTGGCTGTGCGGCGGCGTGCTGCGCCGCGGCGTGCAGGTCGCGCAGCCGCCGTTGCAGCGGCGAGGTTTCGTAGAGCGCGCTGCTGCCGCCCGGTGTTGGCAAGCGCGACCAGTGCGTCCAAGGCGCCCTCGGCCATGCGTCCGGCCTCGATCTCCGCTGCGCGCGAGGCGATGCCGGGCGCCAAGGCCCGGACATCGGTGAGCAGGCGTTTGGCGGTTTCGGCCCGAGCGAACCCTGCGGTGCTCGCGTGGCCGTCGGGTGCATCACAGCCGATTTTCAAGGCATGGGCGCATGGCTCTGTTGTCATCGTATCCATGGCGCTTTCTTTCCTTTTGCATGGCCGGGTGAGTAGCCGGACACCGTCCCGATGCGACAGGGCGGGAGATAGAAGTTGAAAGTCCGGGCAAGAAGGCGCCGTATCGGCCCTGTGTGTCCTATTTGAGGGACAATCGCCCGTGATGCAGGACCTCAACGACCTGTTCTACTACGCGCAGGTGGTGGAGCACCGCGGCTTTGCGGCAGCCGGCCGGGTGTTGCGCATGCCACGCTCCAAGCTGAGCCGACGCATTTTGCTTTTGGAGGAGCGGCTGGGCGTCCTGCTGATCCAGCGATCGACCCGGCAGTTCTCTGTGACCGAGATCGGCCAGGAGTACTACCGCCATTGCCTGGCCGTGCTGGTCGAGGCGGACGCGGCCCAGGAGGCGATCGATTGCACGCGCTCGGAGCCGACAGGCCTCATACGGGTGAGCTGTCCCGTGGGCCTGCTGCAATCCCGGGCCGGGGACATGCTGGCTTGCTTCCTGGCGAAGAACTCGCGGGTGCAGATCTACCTGGAAAGCACCAACCGCCGGCGTGGACGTTGTGGCTGAAGGCTTCGACGTGGCGCTCAGCGCGCGGTTTGGGCCGCTTGAGGAGAGCGACCTGGTCATGCGGATGCTTGGCGAGAGGGCGCAACGCATCGTGGCAAGTCCGGGCTTTTTAGCCGGGCATGCAGCACCTCTGTTGCCGGCCGACCTGAGCCCGTTGCCGACGCTGGGTTGAGGGTCTTCGCAAGACGAGCACAGTTGGCACCTGCGAGGGCCAAAAGGCACCACGGCTGTCGTGCGCCACAGCTCTCGGTTGATCACGAGCGATCTGGCAAGCCTACGCTGCGCGGCGTTGCGGGGGGTGGGCGTGGCCCAGCTTCCGATCGACGTGATCCGTGACGATCTGCTGCGGGGAACCCTGGTGACTGTCTTGCCGAACTGGGCATCGGAGCCTGGCGTCGTCTATGCCACTTTCTTCTCACGCCGAGGAATGCTGCCTTCAGTCCGTACCCTGATCGACTTCTTGGCCCTGGAATTCAAGGCGCTTGGTCGTGCCGACGCCGAGAGCCTGGCGCCCAGGCACTGAAACCTAAGCTCTGTGGTTTCGATGCCGGCATCAAAGCAGGGACCTTCTCCCGAACACAACGAGCGTTTGTCAGCAGCAACTGTGACCCAGGTCACAGACATCGCCATCGCGTCAGGTAAGACTAACGCCCTAGCAAATCCGAGTGCGCCGGCTGCTGGCCAACACAGGTTCGGCACGCGCGATGCACTGGAGTGAGCTGGCCTGGGAACCTCACGAATACAGCAGGTGCATCCGCGATGGCTAATTTGGGTGAAGTGATGCCAACAGCTTCAATGGTTCCCGCCGCAAGCGAGGCAGTGCCAGCCGGCGAGAGCGAAGCCTTGCGGGTCATCGTTGATGCCATCGAGCGCGGAATGCGCACTGCCGCGCAAACCGCGCCCGCCCGACGCGACGTCCATCCGAAGGCTCATGGCTGTGTCCGTGCCACCTTCCGCGTGCTGGACAGCCTGCCCGATGCCCTGCGTGTCGGCGTGCTCGCTGCCCCACGCGTCTTTCAGGCCTGGATTCGCTTCTCCAACAGCTCGGGCACGCCGCAGCCCGACAAGGCCGGTGACGGGCGCGGCATGGCGATCAAACTGCTGGACGTCGCCGGCAGCGCGTCAACGACGCAGGATTTCGTCATGATCAACTATCCGGCGTTCTTCGTGCGCAATGCCGCCGACTACGTCGCCTTCCAGACGGCGTCGCCCGCCTGGCGCTTCTTCTTCCCCGGTTTCAACCCGCTCAACTTCCGCATCCACGAGCTTCTGGCCGCGCGCGGCATCACCAGCCAGACCGTGCGCAACCCGCTCGATATCCGATACTGGAGCATGACGCCCTACCGCTTTGGCGATCAGGCGTGCAAGTTCTCCGCCCGGCCAGCCGGTCCCGCGTCACCGTTCACCGCGGCCGACGCACCAGACTTCCTGCGCGCGAACCTCGCACGCCATCTCGCCGCACAGGGCGCCTCGTTCGACTTCCTCGTGCAACTGCGCGCCGGGGCGGACGACATGCCGATCGAAGATCCGACAATCGTCTGGCCCGAGGCGTCGGCGCCGTTCGTCAAGGTCGCGACGATCGACATCCGACCGCAAGGCTTCGAGACGCCGGCTGACATGGCGTTCTGCGAGAACCTCTCATTCGCGCCGTGGCATTGCATGGATGCGCACCGGCCGCTTGGCGGCATCAACCGCGTCCGCCGTGCCGTTTACGAAACGGCGTCGCGCCTGCGCCACGAACTCAGCCACGCACCGTATCAGGAGCCTATTGCCTAGCCGGGCGCCTAGCCGGGCGATCACGTCATACGGCCGTCGGCCCAGATGGCGGCGGACGGGCGCGCTCGCCCCATTCATCACCTTTCGCCCGCGTGGCGGCGTCGCTATCCTGAACCCGCAAGCAATCAGTCGGGGAAAAAGGAAGCGCCGTGGAAACCGATTTGCGGATCTGGATCAAGCGTCCGATGTCACTTGCCTTGGCCGTCCTGGTCCTCAACGGATGGATCGGCGCCGGGCGCGCGCAGGAGGCGGATGAGCCGCAGCCGCCCGCGCAACTCACGCAAGAGGCGGCCACCTACTCGGATGACGCCGCCGAGGCTGCGGCTGCGCTGCAACAGACGCAGCAAGCGGCTGCCCAGGCGCAGGCGCAGATCGCCAATGCAGCGGCGCAACTCGAACGTCTGGACGCGCAGCGGACCGCTGCCGAGCAGCAACTCGGCGCGCTGGGGCAGCAGCTTGCGGCCGTTGAAGCCGCGGCGGAGGCTGCGCAGCGGCAATTGACCGATGCGACGGCTCGGCTTGAGCAGGTGACGCAGCAGGTCACGGCTGCCGAGCAACAGCTCGCGGCGCGGCAGCATGAGGCCGAGGAGGGACAGGCCACCGCGGCCACGGCTGAGCGGCAGCTTGCCGAGAGCAGGGTGCAACTCACTCAGGCCATCGCACAGCGAAGCGCCACCGAGCAGCAATTGAACGCGCTGCAGCAACAGCTCCCGATTGCCGAGACCGCCGCCGACACGGCCCAGCGGCATTTGGCCGATACGACCGCTCAGCTCGACCACGCGACGCAGCAGGCCACGGCTGCCGAGCAGAAGGTGAGTGCGCTCGCAGCGCAGGTCGAACGCGGGAAGCAGGACGCGTCCGATGTCGAGACCCGGCTGGCAGACGCCCGTAGGCTGGAGGACCAGCGCGCCGCCGCTGCACGGGCCGAGTTGATGGTCCGTCGCGGCGATGCCCTGCTGCAGCAGGGCGACGTGTCGGCGGCGCGCCTGCTGTACGAACGCGCGGCGGCGGCCGGCTCCGGCCATGCTGCGACGGCGATGGGCAAGACCTTCGACCCGATGTTCCTGGCGAGGATCGGCGTCGTCGGTTTGAGTGCCGACTCTCCGATGGCCGGGTCTTGGTATCGCCGTGGCCTTGACCTCGGCGACGAGGAGGCGCGCATTCGGCTGCAAGCCCTCCCGCCCGCGGGTAGCCGCACCAGCCCCGCCCTGGCGAAACGCCCCTGATGACGCATGCGGCTTTGCAACGACCGCGCAAAGCGCAGCGCCACGCGACGGATCGCCTATGCAGGCTGAACGCGGATGATCGCTGCACCGAACGCGCGGGCGCTGGCGACGCCGATATCGGAGTCTTCGATCACCACGCAGGATTGCGGCGCGACGCCCAGCCATCCGGCGGCCAGGCAATACGCTTCGGGATCGGGCTTGTGACGGACGACGTCGCTGCCGGTGACGATCACGTCGAACAGGCCCGCCAAGTCGTGGTACTCGAGGATCGCATCTACGTTGGGTCGCGATGCCGTGGTGACCAGTGCGGTAGCCCAGGCTGGACGGCTGAGCGCCACGAGACGCGCGACGCCCTGGTTCAGCACCGTGAAACGGAGACAGCCCGGGTATAGCTCCGCCTTGCGCGCTGCCACTTTCTCCGGCGGCGCCGTGACGTTTGCCAGCATGGACGGCAGGAATTGCCGCCAGTTCCGTCCCTGCGCGACCTGGTCGAACTCCGAACGCCCGACCTGCACTCCAACCTCCTCCAGGGCGGCGGCATAGGCGTGATAGTTCGCCTCGGCCGTATCGACCAGCGTGCCGTCCAGGTCAACGAGCAGCGCCGCGGCCTTGATCACCCCCATCGCTCGACGTAGCGGCCGAGCAAGATGTTGGTGCACGCGAAGAAGCCCAGGCCGCGGATCGGCGACTGCCGGATCTTGTAGGTGGTCAGCCGCAGATAGTTGATGATCTCGTGCAGATAGACCTCGCGCAGCCCGTCCTGGCCGAAGCGGGTGACGATCTCGCTCTCCAGCAGGCCGTGCAGGTCGGCATAGGCATGGGAACGCGCCGCGGACAGGCGGATGACCCCATCGGTCAGATCGCAGGACAGGCCACGGTTGAGCGTTTCGTAGCCCAAATGCAGCGACTGCATCAGCTTTGCCCAATCGATCAGCGGCGAGTCGAACAGGTTCTCCGGGTTCGGGTCGATGATGTAGAAGCCGAGCGGGTTGTTCGGCGCGACGATGATGTTCTCGATCGTCAGGTCGCCATGGATCACCGCCGTGCGGCGGTCGTTGATCTGGGCGCGCAGCCAATTCGGGTCGCTCAGCCGTTTCCAGCCGGAAAAGCTGTACTGCACGCCGTTGATGTCGAACGCCTCGCTGACGATCATCTGCCGGGCAAAATCCTCGATGAGCTGCGCGTTGCGCGCTGCCTTCACGTCGAGATACGCATCGATGGCGCTGGCGTCCGCCTGCTTGAGCTCCGTCAACTGATGGAACGCATCGACGCGGTCCACGACCCGGGCGAGCAGGGCGTTGCTCTGCGCCCTGGGCAGCGTGTGAATCACGTCGTAGAAATCGTTCGCCGGCGTGACCATGGGCATGTCGTAGCTGTACAGGTTGACCGTCTCGTGGTCCCGCATGACCCGGACCAGAGGCAAGTCGGCGTTGCCATACCGGCGCAGCCAAGTCCCCTGCACCTTCAACTTCTCGGCGGCACTACCCACCGCGAACTTGCGGATCATCAACTGGCCATCGACCTCGACCAACGCGGTGATCGCGTCTGACCCGCCGTTGAAGAACTTATGCACGATGCAGTCGCTGATGGCCTGCAGGCCGAACCCGGTCACCACGTGGTCGGCGCCGCTGAACAGCGCGGTCAGGAACTGCTCGTACGTGGCGGCGGCCTTGAAGCGGTTGCGCACGGCAAACGGCGATCCCACGCCGGACTTGCCCCTTTGGCGCAGCATGTTGATCGCGGGGCGCAAAACCTGTCCCTCGCGCGCGTAGCCGTAAACGACGATGAGCAGGATGGGCGCGGCGGCGAACGCCAGCATCTGCCAGGCAACCGCGCCCAGGCCGTCCGGCATGCGCTGCATCAGCGCTGCAAGCGGCGCGCCCAGCATGGATTGCAGGATGTCGACGGCCGGCACGCCAACCGCGCGTCCAAACGCCGCATAGGCGCCGAGATACAGCGTCCACATGACCACCGAGCTCGCCACGTAGCGCCAGCGGAGGACCGTGGCGCTGGCGACGATCTCGGCAACCGACCAGGCGAAATCGGCGATGCCGACCCCGAGGCGCTCGTTGAACACCGATGCGAAACCCCACACCGCCTGCCTGACCCGTGAGGAGCGGCGGATCAGCAAGGCGGCGATCACCGTCGCGAGCGCCGAGCCGCCCATTGCCGCGGGCAGCGCCCAGGCCGAGCCAGGCGCCGGGTCCTGGGTCGCCAGGACGACCGCGATGATGGCGCCGACCACGACGAGGTCGGTCATCCGCTCCACGACGACGGTTGCGGCGACGTAGGAGAGGCGCATGCCGTCGCGCCGGCACACCAGCGCCGCGCGCACCAGCTCGCCCAGGCGAAGCGGGACGATCAGATCCACGGCATAGCCCACCGCCAAGCCGAGCAGCAGGTTGAAGCGCTGCGCCAGGTAGTGCGGCGGGAACAGCAGCGCCCAGCGTGCCGAGCGCATGATGTGCGCCATCAGCAGCAGGCCGACTGCCAGCAGCATCATCAGGTCCTCGGACACTACAGCCCCGTCCAGTGCAGCTCGCGCTCGAATATGCCAGGGTCGATGCGGTCGCGCTCCTCCGGCGTGCCGAACGACACATGGCACGCAGCGTCCACCTTGGCGATGCGTCCGCCGCGGGCAGCCAGGCGGTTGTACATGCCGCTGACGAACAGCTCGTCGTACGGGCAATCGGCCCGGTAGTCGGCGAACAGCTCCAGGAACTCCCCTGGGCCGGCAAACATATAGCAGCCGGCGATGGCGAACGGGCTTACCGCCGCTTTCTCCACCGTGCCGCTCACTGCCCCGTCGGCACCGATGCGCGCATAGGAGTAGGCCGGGTTGGCAGAGTGGAAGCACAGCAGCGCGCCGTCGGCACCGTTATGCAGGTCGTGCAGCGCGCCGGGCAGGGACGGGCAAACGAAGGCGTGGTCGCAGTCGTTCACCGCGACCGGCCCGGTGCTGCGCAGCGCCCGCATGCCGATCTCGGCCGTTTCGGCCGCGCCCGACGTCACCTGCGCGATGGCGACGACCTGCGCATCCGGGTAGTAGTCGGCGATGCGCCGGTCGATCGCGTGGTCCCGGCAGTGCTCCTGCAACACCACGAACACCATCTCACCCGTCGGGGCGGCACGGCGAAGGCTTTCGGTTGCCCACCAGAAGAACGGCCGGCCGGCCAGCTCGATCAGCGGCTTTGGCTCGGCGATGCCCTGGCGGGCAAAGCGCGAGCCACGGCCGGCCATCGGCATCACCATCGAAAAACCAGCTTGGTGTGCCGGAGCGAATGCACTCATGGCGCGACGGCCACAGGGGCCGGCGCCGCATCGCGCGCAGCGGAGTGGATCACGTCAAACCGGTAGCTCGCATGCGTCGTCGCGCGGAAGTCCGTTCGGCGGAAGTGCGCGGGACGCAGGCAGTAGTCGCGAAGGATGGCCAGCGTCTTGAGCGCCTGCGATGTCATCTTGACGTTCGAGACCTGGTCGTCCTCGCGCCAGCTTATCGGGAAGAACAGGATGGAGCGGCCGGCGTCGAACATGCCCAGCAGCAGGAAGACGTTGAACCGCAGGTCGTCCGCGTAGCGCAGCAGCGCCGGGTCGGTGAATACGCCCGCTCCGAATATGTTCAGCCCCGATCCAAGATCAAGCACACGGCGGCGCGCCCCGGCGGTGAACAGCAGGTTGAACACGTGGTTGCCGAAGATGCGGAAACTGGAATAGCCCCGCAGCACCGATCCCTTGGCAAAACGCGCGCCGAGGCAGGCATCGTGTTGCAGGTGCTGGTTGCTCGCCAGCACCGGGGCCAGGTCGGCGATGCTGCCCTGGTCGTCGCCGTGCAGGACGACGACATGGCTGAAGCCGTTGCTCTCGGCATAGGCAAAGGCCGCCTTGTGCGACCCGCCGAGATTGTAGTTGTCGCGGTTGCGGGCGATCGTCACGCGTGCGACCTCGGCATTCGGGGCCGCCTGGATCGCCGCCTCACGCGTGCCGTCCTTGCTGCCGTTGTCCAGCACCAGGATCTCCGCGAACCGCTGGGCAAGCGGGCCTTTGAACTGCGACAGCACGCGGCCGATCTGGGCCGCGCAGTTGTAGCAAGGGATGAACACCAAAAGCTTCTCGGGCACGGTCACGTCCCCGGCCCAATGGTCCGCTCGCTCATATGGCGCGACACCAGGAAGTTCATCAGCAACTGCGGCGGCGTGACCAGGACCTTGGCGACCGCGGTCAGGAGGGCGCGCGACGGATCGTGGCCGTAAGCCTGCGCGAGCTCGCCGGAAGCCTGGATGATCCAGGTCATCGCCAGCGCCGCCACAGCGATCACGCACAGAGTGTAAAGCAGATAGGCCGTGACCCTGGTGCCCAGGGCGCCTTCGCTGCGGGCGAAGATGAACCGGCGCGACACCAGAAAAACGGTCAGCGCCGCAGTGCTGGAGCTGATCACATTGGCGACGAACGGCGGCACGCCGAGGCCGCCGACCATCGCCAAAAGCAGGGTGAAATCCAGCAGCCAGCCCATGCCGGACAGGCCGCCGAATTTCAGGAAGGCAACAAGCCCACCCTGCTTGGGGTTGCCGGGCTTGGGGTTGCCGGTCCGGCTGTTGAGCGCTAAGGCCATCGCGCACTAACTAGGTGCGCCTCGATGCTGCGTCGCCCAACATCGGCGTGATGACATCTAAAATCCACGTCAAACCGCACGACCGTCCCAGTCGCAACCGCGTTCTCGCAGGATGAGACGGCACTCGGAGCTGCCATGCTGAGCGGGTTATGTTGCAGAAAAGCGATGTCTTGAACAGGGCAGGAACCGCCGGTTCCGCAGTGCTTCGGCGCGGGCTGGCCGCCGTCGCCTGCGTCATCGGCCTTTGGCTGGTAAGCCCGATGCTGCGCGCCGGGCATCTGGAGGGCTACACGGCAAACCTGAAGGCCATCGCCATCGTCGCGGACCGGGGCGACCTGATGGGCCAAGACGCGCTGATGCCGATCGTGACGGAGTTCCTCTACTACTCCCGCGTTGGCGTCGTCCTGTTGCTACGCGCAATTGACCTGGTGTTCGGCGAGGTTGGCGACGCTGGATTCCGCGCGTTGGTCGTGTGCAGCTTCCTGCTGCTGTGCCTGGCATCGGTCGCCGTCGCGAGACGCTGGGGCGGCGTCAGCGCATGGGCTGCGCTCATTGCCGTCATGCTGACGCCCGGCGTGACGGAGACGGCGTTCTTCCTCAACGACAACATCATCTCCGCTGGCCTTGCGGTCGCGGCGCTTGCCGTCGCGTCACGCTGGCATTCGACGCTCGCGTACGGCATCGCCGGGGCGTTGCTGGCGTTTGCCGTGCTGTGCCGGACCGATGCCGTGCTGCTTGCCCCGATGCTCGGCGGGATCGCCTGGCTGTCGTGCACGCGCTTGGCAGCCCTGCTGGCGCGTGGTGTCGCGGCGTTGGCCGGCGCGGCGCTGCTGTTCGCTGCGGCGCTTCCCATCGCCCATGCAACGCCGCTGGACAGCCTGATGGTCGCACGCTTCTTCGTGCCGTACTTCGATCACCGTACCTCGTTCAAGGTCGCGCTCTGGTTCCTTGGCGCCCCCGCCCTGGTCCTGCTGCTCATCGGCGTCGCAGCTCGCCTGAGCCGGCCGGTTGGCAGGCAGCACGTCAAATGGCTGCTGGTCTTTCTCGTTTATCCAGGGCTGGTTGCGGTTGCCGGGCTGCTGCGCCTGTCGATGGAGGTCCGCTACATCTACCCGCTGCTGACCCCGGTGGTCGCGATCCATGCCGGCGCCGGGCTGGAACTCCTGGCGGCCCGCATCATGCGCCCGGGGCGTGGCCGTGCCGCAGCAGTGGCGACGGCAGCGCTGCTCGCCCTGTGCATGGCGCTGCCGCCCTTCGTGCAGGTACGGGACGGCCCGCGGTCCGCCATCGGCCGGCTTTGGACGCCGCTACTCTGGTTTCGCTGGCAGGAATCGCAGGCCCGATCGATGCAACGCATCGGGCAACTGGTCGCGGCGGCAGACGCGGTTCCGAAGCTTCTTGTTATTGCCAGCCACTTCAACGACGACTTCTACCTGAAGCTGCGGCTGCTGGAGGACGGGTACCAGGTCCATCCGGTCTCTGATGAGTTCCCGTCGTGCCACGGCGGCCTGTCGGTCTATGTCAAGCCCGGCCATGTCGTGGCGCATATCCGTACCGAGAACCAGTACGGCCTGACCCCCCTGCCCCCTACCGAGGTGCGCGCGCTGCAGATCCAGCGCGGGCTGCAATGCCCCGATGTATGGAATGCCGACCAGATCTATGTGACGGCATTCGGCAGCGACGTGCGCGCGGCGGACCTTCCGCTCGACCCGGCGCTGTTTGGCGTGGTCACGGCGCAGGCCGGGCCGCCAGAGGCACTCAGCGCGTCGCTCGCGCCTGACCGGTCGCTGCTGCACCATCCGTTCCAGACGGTGCCCGCCAGCAGCGCGACGCCGGTTGACCTGCGGACCGGCGAGTTCCATGCGTTCCGGATTTCGAGGCCCGAGTTGGCAGCGCTCGACGACGCGGCGGAGCGCATCGCCGCGCAGACTCCGCTCGCGTATGACGATTTCCTGGCGCGCTACGGGGCGCGGCTTCACCCGGCACCGCACTGAGCAGCCGCCCGCGTCCTGGCTCCGCTCACTTGCCCGAAGCTTGCGACTGGCTCAGTGCATCCGCGTTGCTGGCGCGCGGGTGCCAGAACCGGGTGTGGAACAGGCGGCTGAACTCCCCGAAATCCTGGAACTGCTGGTTCTCCGGAAGGCTGCGTCCGTGCTCCACCGCCTGGGCGGCCAGGCTGCGCGCCTCCGCGAGCTGTTCGCCCGTAACCGGCGCAGTTCGGTTCACGCCGTATGACAACGGAAGCGCGAAGGCGGCCTTGGCGCTGCCGGCCACAAGCTGGCTGACACGAGCCGCGACGGCCGTGGGCCAGCCGAAGGACACGAGCGGCGGCGGCAGCGCCGGCATGTTGATGCGCAGGCGCCCGCTCATCGGGCCATCGCTCAGGGGAGGCGTGAAGTCGGACAGGTAGGCCGGCGCCCCAGTCAGGAGGGCCGGGCATTCGAGCGCCTCGGCCATCTGGAGGGCGGCGTAGTATTCGGGAGTCATCTTGGCGATGCCGTACGGGTCCTCAAGCCGGACCTGCACCAGCTCGCGGGCGCCGTTGCGCCAGACCTGGACGCCGCCGATGCAGCGGTCCGCGGTTTCCTCCGGACGGAGCGGGCGCCACCCGCGCTGCCAGGCGCGGAGCTGAAAGTAGTGGTCGCTGTTGAAATGGGCGGTGATGGCCACGAGGCCTGGCAGGCGCTCAGCCTTTGCAACCAGGGCATCCACGTCGTTCATGCTGGCTGTCACGCGGCCCTGCCAGGCGCGCCACATCGGCGGCGACCAAAGACGGCCGAGCACGGGGCGCGGACCGTCCCGCACCGGCACGAACACCGGCGGCAGCACCCACACGAGCGCCGTCCCGAGGATGATCGCGGCGCTGGCGCGCACGCGGGCGCCCACTCCGCTGGTGAGCGCGGTCCACGCCCATCTCAGGCCATGGCCGCACTGCATCACCACGAACGGCGCCAGCAGGGGATAGATCTGGCGGGTTTCGGTGGCTTCCCGCAACGCGAAAACAAGCAGCATCCCTGGCAAGCCGACCAGCGCAAGAGAACGGCTGAACGGCTCCGCACGCAGGCTTTGGACCGCCCCGATCGCCGTCAGCGTGAGGCCGGGCAGGCCGAAGAACAGCACGAAGACCGCGGCCCGGAGCAGGCGGGGGCGCGCCGTGTCGTGCAGTTGGTCGAAGAACCGGCCAATCTGGAACGCCTGCAGCACGGTGGCCCCCGAGATCGCATAGGAGAGGGCGAAGGCCGCCAGCATTCCCGCGCCCACGCAGGCGCCGAGGCCGAGCAGCGGGCGCAAGCGCCGCTGGTCGAGCCACGCCAAGCCTGCGGCCAGGGGCAGCAGCAGCACCGTGTCGGTCCGGGCCAGCACGGCCATGCCCAGCGCCGCCCCGGCGAGCATGCCGCGCAGCGTCCACGCGGCGGTGGCGCGCCGCCCGGGGGCACCCGGCAGGAGCGCCAAGCCCAGCATGCCGAATGCGACCGCCACGACGCCATCGCTGAAAGCGAAACCGAGCTCGAAGATGCCGGGCACAAGCAGCAGGCTGCCGAGGATGGCGGGCCAGCCGAGGCTTGAGTGCCGGCGCGCGACCACGGCGGTCGTTCCGAGGAACACCGCAAAGCACAGCAGGGTGAGGAAGCGGAACAGCAGGTCGCCGGTCGTGCCGGTCATCTGCATGAGGCCGCGCAGCAGCAGCACGACACCCTGCCGCGTGACGTAGAAGTATTCGGCCTGGACCAGGTAAAGCAGGTCGGCCCGGTCGATGAGACCCAAACGGGCCGCGATGGCGTCGAGCTGGATCAACGCCGTGAAGCCCTCGATGTGGGTCGCGGTGAGGGCCGGCGAAAGCATGTGGAGCGCGAGTATGCCGGAGGCCGCAAGTGCCCAGGTTGCGGGAGCGCCGAGCCGGGAGGGCCAGGCCTGGCGGGGGTGCCAGTGCGGCGCCTGGGCTCTGGCCTGGACGTTTGGGGGCGAGATGATCCTGTCGGGCGGCAACTACGGTCTCCTGGCGGCTTCGTGCGAATGTAGGTCGCGCTCTTTGCACGCCAGGGTAAAAAGGCGGTGGGATCACCCGCAACGCATTGTTCTCTCCGCGGTCGGCATGTGCCGCCGCAGGCAACACGAGCGCGTTGACTGCCAGGGCGCGGGGCAACGAAGCGGCTGCAGGCCCGTTCCCGTTGCCGACACACGCGGAGGCAAGGCATGAGCACGAACGACAACACCGCAGTTTCTCGCCGTCAGGTGGTCGGCGGAACTGGCGCCAGCCTGGCAGTCGCCGCTGCGGCCCCCGCCTTCGCGCAAGCCGCGGCGGCGCCGTCCGCACCCGCGCCGCAGCCGTTGCAGGACCCGGCCAACAAGTATCCGCGCCCGCCCTACAAACGGCAGTCCCAGCCCTGGCCCGGCCTTGCGGGCAAAATGGACCCAAGGCCCGACCATGGCGAGACCAGCTACCGAGGGTCGGGCCGGCTCGCCGGGCGAAAAGCGCTGATTACCGGCGGCGACTCCGGGATGGGCCGTGCGGCGGCGATCGCATATGCGCGCGAAGGAGCGGACGTTGCCATAAACTATCATCCCGACGAGGAGCCGGACGCCCGCGAGGTGATCGCGCTGATCAAGGCCGAGGGGCGGATTGGGCTTGCCGTCCCCGGCGACCTCCGGGACGAGGCGTTCTGCGTGCGCCTGGTGGACGAGGCGGTGCGCGGCCTGGGCGGCCTCGACATCGTGGTCAGCAACGCCGGGCGGCAGCAGGCCCATGCGTCGATCCTCGACATCTCCACCGAGCAGTTCGACTGGACGATGAAGACCAACATCTACGCCCCGTTCTGGATCATCAAGGCGGCCTTGCCGCATTTGCCGCCCGGCTCGGCGATCATCGGCACCACGTCGGAGCAGGCCTACGATCCCTCGCCCGACCTGTACGACTATGCGCAGACCAAGGCGGCGACGATGAACTACGTGAAGTCGCTTGCGAAGCAGCTTGCGCCGAAGGGCATCCGGGTGAACGGCGTGGCGCCCGGCCCGATCTGGACGCCGTTGCAGGTCAGCGGCGGCGCGACGCAGGAGAAATTGGAGAAGTTCGGCGGCCAGACGCCGTTGGGCCGTGCCGGGCAACCTGCGGAGCTTGGCTCGATCTACGTGCAGCTTGCCGCAGCCGATGCGAGCTTCGCGACCGGGCAGGTGTACGGCTCGGCCGGAGGGGGCGGCCAGCCCTAGCGGGCCGCCCCCAACCTTCGCGCCATGGCAACGTGTCCTGTTCAATGCTGTCGGCGTCGCAAATGCCGCCACGCAAACCAGCCGAGGCCAAGCGCGAGCAGGCCAACGATGGCGAAGTCGAAGCGGTGCATGACGGCGCGCAGCCGCGGGTCGGTGTCCCACCGCTCTCCGAGCAGGTAGCCGACATAGGCGAGCGCGTAGCACCAGGGCCAGGAGCCTGCGAAGGTGTAGAGCTGGAACGGGATCTGCGGCATGCGGGCGATTCCGGCCGGCAGCGCGATGAATGTGCGGACGACCGGCAGCAGGCGCCCGATCAGCACCGCGGGGCCGCCGAACCGGCGGAAGAACCGCTCGGCGCGGTCCAGGTCGCCCGGGCTGAGCAGGATGGTGCGGCCCCAATGCTCGACCAGTGGCCGCCCGCCACGCGCGCCGACCGCGTAGGCCAGGGTCGAGCCGATGTTGCATCCCAACGCGCCCGCCGTCGCCGCCAGCACCAGGCTGAACCGGCCGGTGGAGGCCAGGTAGCCCGCGAAGGGCATGATGATTTCGGACGGCAGCGGGATGCAGGCGGACTCCACCGCCATCAGCCCGGCGACGCCCACGTAGCCCGCAGCCGAGATCACGGCGACGATCCACGCGGCGATCGGTGCGAGCAGGCTATCCAGCATCGCCCATCCCCTCGCGCAACCTCCAACGCCGCATCACGGGGTCTGCTCTTGCTGCCCCGGATGCCTGCCCGCCTTTTGCGGGAAGAACAGGATGCAGGCCACCATGAAGGCCGCGAGGACCGCTGAGGCGGAGAAGCGGCCCAGTGCGAGTCCGCCGCTGGCAATCGGCTTGTCGAGCAGGTCGCCCACCGTGGCCCCGAGCGGCCGGGTGAGGATGAAGGCGGCCCAGAACAGCAGGGTGCGCGACAGGTTCGTGTAGAAATACGCCCCAGCGACAACGGCCAGGGCGGCGGCGAACACCAGCGCCCCGCCCTCGTAGCCAAGCCCGGTCGTGTCGGCCATCCAGTCGCCGAGCGCCGTGCCCAGGGTCTGCGAAAACATGATCGTCGCCCAGTAGAACATCTCGGCCCTGGGCGTCGTGATGGTGTCCACCGACACCGACCCAAGCGTCCGGTACCACAGGCCCAGGGTGGCCATCAGCAGCACGAGGAGGGCCAACGAGCCGCCGACGTAGCCGATGCCCAGCGAGCGGTCGAAGAAGTCCGCCAGCGTCGTGCCGGCCGTCGTGGTCGCGACGATCACCGCCCAGTACAGGAACGGGTGGAACCGCCGGGCCGCGATCTGCGCGGCGGCAGCCACGACGAAGACCGTAGCAAAAATTGCCGTGCCGACCAGGTAGCCAAGGCCCAGCGTCATCGTGACCGCATCGCCTCCGGTCTCCCCCAGCGTGGTCGCGGCGATTTTGATAACCCAGAAGGCAAGGGTGACCTCGGGCACTTTGCTCAAGGCGGTTTTTGCAGTCTCGTTCATAGGCCCGGTTCCTTTGTGGGATTTCGGTCGTTCACAGTCCAACGTGCCGCACGCGTGGCCGTGGCTGGTTCCGTAACGTCGATGGTGGCGTCCTCGAGGCGGGGTGCGCCAAGCCCGGCCCGCGCATCGTCATGTAGCCTGCCCTGCTGGGAAAAGCAGGCTGACCCGCAATCCCGGCTCGGCGCTGCTGAGGCGCAGCCTGGCGCCATGCAGGTCGGCGACGGCCGCGACGAGGCAAAGGCCCAGCCCGTTGCCCGGCGTCGTGCGGCTGCGCTCACCCCGGTAGAAACGGTGCACGAGGCGCGGCAGGTCCTCCCGCCCGACGCCGGGGCCATCGTCCTGCACCGCCAGGTAGACGCCCGTCTCCGGGCACCTGGACAGGCGGAGGTTGATCCGCGTCCCGGGCGGCGTGTGGCGCAGCGCGTTCTCCGTCAGGTTGGCGACCGCCTGGGTCAGCAACTCCTGGTCGCCGTGGACGACGATGCCGGGCGCCACGCTGGCGACCAGGCTGTGACCCGCCTCCTCGGCATCCGGCCGGTAGGCGTCGGCGACGGCCTCGGCCACGGCGCTCAGGTCCACGTCGCAAAAGCCGGCGCGGGGCGAGGCGCCCTCGACCTGCGCAATGCGCAGCAGGGCCGAGAACGTCTCCAGCAGCCCTTCCGCCTCGCCCAACGCGCCCTCGACCGCCGCCTCATACTCCGGCACCGAGCGCGCGTGCGCCCGCGCGTCCTCCAGGCGCTGATAGAGCCGTGACAAGGGCGTGCGCAGGTCGTGCGCCACGTCGCTGCTGACCTGGTGCAGGCTGTCCATCAGGGCGCCGATGCGGTCCAGCATGCGGTTCAGCGTGCCCGCAAGCCGGTCCAGGTCGTCGCCGGTGCCGCGCACCGGCACGCGGCGCGCAAGGTCGCCGCCGATGATCGCCTCCGCCGTGCGGGCGATGGCGTCCACCCGGCCCAGGAACGCCCGGCTGAGCAGCGCGCCGCCGCCGATGCCCAGCACCGCCGCAAGCCCCACGGTCCACAGGAAGGCGGTCGCGACCGCCTCCTCCACCTCGGCAATACGGCCCAGGTCGTCGCCGACCGCGAGCAGCAGCCCGCCGCCCAGGTCCGACACCAGCGCCCGCACCCGCTCGGGCCGGCCGTTGTCCTCGGACGCCTCGGGCACCTCGATCAGCGTCCAGCCCGGCCGCAGCGCGGCCACCGGCATCTCGCCCGCAAGGTGCGCGCCCCCGCGGTCCTGCAGCAGGTAGTCGAGCGCGCTCGCCCCGCGACCGCGCGATCGCACAATGGCCAGCAAGTGGTCCAGCCCGCCTGTGCGGAACTCCTCGCGCAGGAACGCCGCTTCGGTCTCGATCCGGGCCGCCGCCTGCTGCTCGAGCGCGGAGCGCGCGGCGAAGAACACGGCTGCGCCCAGCACCAGGGCCGAGACGGCGAACACGGCGACGTAAAGCGTGGCGAGCCGGAAGCGTGTCGTGCGCAGCAGCCGGGGCACCGGACGGCTAAGCGCCGGGCGCACGCAGCACGTAGCCGGAGCCGCGGACGGTGTGGATCAGCTCCGGGTCGCGCCCGCCGCGGCTGAGCTTGCCGCGCAGCAGGAACTCCAGCAGCCGGAACTCGCGCGGCTGCAGCTCTACACGCTCACCGGCGCGGGGGGCGGCGGTCTTCGTGTCGTCCTCGATCACCAGCATTTTCATATCGCCGCCTTCCACCCTTCCTTGCGCCGCGTTGCCGGGCACGCGGCATGCCAAGAGGGTGCCGCCCTCGCGGACAGCACCCCCGACGCCGGTCAATCGTTGGCTTCGCCGTCCTGGTCGCCATCGTGCGTCGCAGTCACCTGGCCGGTTTGTGCGTCCACCAGCACGGTCTTGATGCCCTGCGGACTTACGACCTCGACGGCGATGCGGGTCGCACCCTGCTCCTGCGACATGTCGGCGCCGACGGCACGGCCGCCCGCCTGCTGCTCGGCCGTCGCGATGGCCTGCGGCAACGTCACCTTCATGCTCGCCAGCGCTGCGGTGTCCCGCGCATCCTGACTGCGGTCCTGGTCTTTTGCCTGGGCGACGCCGGCTGCGGCGCCGACGGCGAGCAGCGCTGCAAGGGCGAATGGGGCAATGCGCTTGATGTTCATGGGCTGTGTTCCTTGGTCTTGGTCCGCGGCGGCGGGATGCCGTCCGCTGACGATGAAGCTAGGCATGGCGGGGTTGGGGGGCTTGTGACGGCGCTATACGGCTTCCCAACCCTGTGCCGCCGGCTATGGCTTTTCCCGGCATCGTCCAAGCTGAGGCTCAGACCTTGCTGCCCGCAGCGTCCATGGCCGCGAGCAGGTCGGCCAGGGACTGCTTGCACGAAGCCGCGTCAGGGGTGCTGGCGCGCAGCGCCGACAGCGCGCGGTCGATGGCCTTGTCGATCGCGTGCCATTCGGCGGGCGAGCGCGGCTTCAGCGAGGGTTCCGCCTCGTCCCAAGACGTTTCGAGATCCTTGATGCGGGCCTTCGCGCCGGCAAGGTTGCTTTTATCGACCAGGGCGGCGGCATCGACCACGATGGCCCGGAACGGCGCGAGATCGCCGATCTTCGAGGCGGCCGCTTCGGCCGAGGCAATAATTTGGATCGAGGGCAGGAGCACCCCGGCGCCGATCGATGCGACCGCGAATATTGGCAGCAGGAACATGGTCCGCGTCAGCTTGGGCGCATTCATCTTGAACATTCCTTGTTGTTGGTCCGTTGCGGCAGTTCGTTGACCGCTGCCACCTATGGGTTGACCCGGCTCAGGCCCGCCCAGCCGTTTTCGGCCGGCCCCGCAGCCCGTTCGGCCCGACGCTCAGTGATGCGACCAGGATCGCGATGACTGCGAAGAAGATCAGGCTCGTGCGGATGGTGCCCAGTCCAAGCCCGCCATAGGTCTGCGACTGCGACAGTAGGTCGCCGAGCGAGGCGCCCAGCGGCCGCGTCAGGATGTAGGCGAGCCAGAAGGTGAGGACCGCGTTGGCGCCCAGGTAGTAGGCGCCAGCCATGACCGCGATCAAGGCGCCGAACACCCAGACGCCGACGGTGAAGCCGAGGTTCAGCGCCTCCGTCGCCAGGTCGCCGGCGGCGGTGCCCAGGGCGAAGGTGAACAGGATGGCCGACCAGTAGAACAGCTCGCGCCGCGTGGTGGTGATCGTGTGGATCGACAGCGTGCGCTCGCTCGAATACCAGATCGCGAAGATCGCGGCCAAGATCAGGGCAAAGACGGTTGTGCTGACATACAGGCTGACGCCGAACCCATCGGTAAGAGCGTCGGTGATCTGGGTTCCGACCACGCTCACGAGGACCACGGTCAGCCAGTAGATCCAGGGCACATACTGCCGGGACCGCAATTGCACCAGCAGCGTTGCGACCAACAGGGCGGCCATGATCCCGCCCGTGACGGCCGTACCGAGACCCACGTGCACCGCCAGGAAGTCTGCGCCGGTCTCGCCGACCGTCGTCGCCATGATCTTGATGATCCAAAAGATCAGCGTGACCTCGGGAACCTTGTTCAGCATTGGGTGAGCGCCTCTGTCGGCGGTGATCGCCATGGTCAAAATCCTCTCAGCTGGATGGGCGCCGGTTTCGAACGCCGGCTATGCGGATTGCAAGGTGCCGCATGCCAGGTTGGGGCGCCTTGGACCCAGGATTGGGAAATCCCAATTTTGCCGCCTCAAGCCGGTGCCATGTTGGGTCCGTGTTGCCGCTCCTATACCGATTGCCAATATCCTGTGCTGGCCGATGACATACGGGCCGGTTCAATGTAGCTGATGGTGCAGCCGCGCGGCTTTCCTGGACGCGGCGGAGATCCTGGCCGATGCTGTCCTTGAACGTGGCCCTGTTCTTGTTGCTCAACGCGGCCAGCAGGCCCGATGCTTTAGGGCAGGCTGTGGCCGAGGCCTTGGCCATAGCGCCCCTTCTGCTGGTTCCGGTATTGCTGACCTGCCTGTGGGTGTGGGGACCGCCGGCCCGGCGCGCCGCACTGATCGCGACCGGATGCGCGGTGTTCGCCGGGCAGGGGATCAACCTGACTCTCGGCCTGCTATGGTTCGAACCGCGACCTTTCATGGTGGGCATTGGGCACACGTGGCTGGAGCACGTGGCGGATAACGGCTTTCCCAGCGATCACGCGACCGTGGCGTGGAGCCTCGGGTTAGGGCTTGTGCTGACGGGCGGTTCGTATCGCTGGGGCGCAATCGCCTGTCTGGCTGGCGTGGCCGCGGGGTGGGCGCGCGTCTTTCTCGGCGTGCATTTTCCAATAGACGTGCTGGCGTCCATCCCGGCCGGCCTGCTGGCCGCAACGTTCGCCCGGGCCGCGCTGCCGCCGATCCGGCGCTGGGTCGCGCCGCCGGTCGAGCGGTCCTACGACGTGGCGCTCAGGCATTTGCCGGTGTGGGTGCCGGTGCCGCGTCAAGCCGCACCCTGACTCCCTGCTCATTCCGGCAGGCGCGGAAGCGGCGTGGCGTCCTTCGGCATGGCATAGCGGGCGGCGTTCAACTGCATCGCCAGCAGCGTGTAATAGGCGTTGATCCCCACCAGATCGACGACCGCAGGCTTGCCGAACCGCTGTTCGGCCCGGGCGAAGGCCCGGTCCGACACCCGCTTGTTCTTGTGCAGCTCGGAGGAGAAATCATAGACGATCTCCTCGTCCTCGCTCATGCCGGTCGGCCGTCGCCCGTCCCGGATGGCCTCGATGATCTCGGGCTTGATCCCAGCCTTGGCGGCGATCGGCGCATGGACATACCACTCGTAGTCCTGCGTCCACTCGCGCGCCGTGACCAGGATGGCCAGCTCGGACAGCGTGTTGCCGACGCCCGACTTGTAACGCAGGTAGTCCCCCATGGCGCGGGCCTGGGACATGACCTCGGGCGAGTACATCAGCGGCTCGAACGGGCCGAACACCGGCACTTTGCGGGCGGCCAGGAAATCCTCGGCGGCTTTCTTCTGCTGGTCCGTGTACTGGTCGGGCGGGATGGTCGGCAGCCGGCTTTGCGCCAGGGCCACGGACGGCAGCATGCAAGCCAGGGCGCCAAGCAGGACGTATTGCATCAAGGTCTCTCCAGGTTCAGGCAATCGTCCTAACATGGCCGGCCGGCCGGCGTCGCCGGGTCTCAGGCCGGATTTGCCTGGAAGGCGGGTGCAGTCAGCCGCATGATGCAGCCGGGAGCCGCATCCGCGACGCTGATGGTGAAGCCGTGCAGCTCGGCAATGGCCCGCACCAAGGCGAGGCCGAGGCCGTTGCCGTCCGTCCCACGGCTGCGGTCGGCACGGTGGAAGCGCTGGAACACGGCCTCACGCTCGCCAGGGGCGATGCCGGGGCCGCTATCCGCCACCTCGATCACGGTCGCCCCATCCGTGCCAGCGCCGAGCCGCAGGTGCACGGCGCCGCCGGCCGGAGAGAACTTCACGGCGTTCTCCACCAAGTTGGCCATCGCCTCCATCAGCAGGTCGCGGTCGCCGAACAAGACCTCGCTGGGCCGCAGCTCGAGCACCAGGCGCACGTCGCGCTCCTCCGCGACCGGCCCATACAGGTCGGCAACATCGCGCAGCAGCCCATGCGGATCGACTGGCGCGAATGCCGCACGCCGCCGGGCCTGCTCGATCTCGGTGATGCGCAGCAGCGCCGCGATGATGGCGAGCGCCCGGTCAGCTTCGGCCAGCGCCTGATCGCCCACCGCCTGGAACTGCTCGGGCGTGCGTGCCTCCTCGCAACCGCGCTCCAGCCCAGCGCGCAGCCGGGTCAGCGGCGTGCGCAGGTCGTGGGCGATATCGTTGCCGACGTGCCGCACTTGCTCCAGCAGCGCCGCCATGCGGTCCAGCATGCGGTTCACGTCCGCACTGAGCTGGTCGAGGTCGTCGCGCGTGCCACGGACCGGCAGCCGCTCGCCCAGCTCACCGGCGATGATGCGCTCCGTCGCCCGCCGAACCCGACGGACATGCGCCTGCGCGCGGGTTCCCAGCAGGGCGCCGGTCGCCAGCGCGATCAGGATAGCCGGCGCGGCTCCAAGCCCGATCGCGCGCACGACCAGCGCGCGGTGAACTTCAAACATATCGGTGTCCAGCGCCAGAACCAGCGTGTCGCCACCCTCGACCACGCAGGAGACCGCGCGGGTGTTGTGTTCCACGATGCCCGGCGAGTCACCGCGATGGATCTCCGGCGCATGCGCCTTGCCGTCCCGTTGCAACCCGGCTGGCGGCATCGCGATGTTGCCCGCAAGCGCTGTGCCGTCCGGCCCAAACAGCCCAACGAGCTGCACGCGGTGCAGGTCGCTGTGCAGCCGGTCCTCGATCAGGTCAAGCACCTCGCTCCGCGGCATGGCCGCCATCCGGGGGCAATCCGCGGCGAGTTCGGCCTCCACCGCCGCCGTGGCCTGCGTCACGGTCTGCCACCAGAAGAACGCGAACAGCAGCGCTGCCTGCAAGGCCAGCGCGGCTGCGACCGCCATCGCCCAACGGAACGCTGCCGACCGCCAGACCTCAGCCACCTGCCCAAGCCTCAACCGTCTGCATAGAGCCGGTACCCGGCGCCGCGCACCCCGGTGATCAGCGACGGCAGCTCCGGCGGATCGACCTTCCGGCGCAGCTTGCCCATGTGCACGTCCACCACGTTGCTGCGCGGCTCGAACCGGTAGCCCCACACGTCCTGCAGCAGCATGGACCGGGTCACCACCTGACCGGGCCGGCGCACCAAATATTCCAGCAACTGCAGCTCCCGCGGCAGCAGCTCCAGCTCGCGCCCGTCGCGCCAGGCCATCCGCTCCAGCATGTCCAGCGTCAGCGGCCCGGCGCGCAGCATCGTCTCCCGCGCCGCCACCGGCCGGCGCAGCAGCGCCTCCAGCCGGGCCGCGAGCTCGACCATGGCGAAGGGTTTCGGCAGGTAGTCGTCGCCGCCCGCGCGCAGGCCGCGGACCCGCTCGTCGAGGTCGCTGAGCGCGCTCAGGATCAGCGCCGGCGCCCGCACGCCGGACATCCGGAGCGCCGCGATGACCGACAGCCCATCGAGGCCGGGTAGCATGCGGTCCACCACGAGCGCATCATAGGCCCGACGCCGAGCCAGCTCGATGCCGCCCGGCCCGCTGGCGGCCCGGTCCACCGCGTGTCCGTGCCGCGCCAGGCCGGCCGCCACCTCGTGCGCGGTGACGTCGTCATCCTCGATCAGCAGCACCGTTGCCATGTTCCCCCACTCCGTGGCCCCGGATTGCGACGACGACCGGGCCAAACATCACCCGCCCGCGTCAGGCCGGCAACGGGCGCGCGGCCGTCAGGGCGGCTGGCTCTCAGAAGATCGGACGCACGTCCGCCTCGCGGTCCCAGACCCGGCCCTTGCTGGCGGCGGTCAAGAACGGCTGGGCCGCGTCGCCGTTGATGGCGATGATGCCCTCGCCCCCCGACACCCCGGCGCGTTGCAGCAGCTTTGCGGCGCCGGCCGTGTGACCGATCACCTTGAGATGCGCGTAGGCATCGGCCACGAACGCCACCGCCGCCGCATCCTGGGCGAGCCGGTTGGCGCCCGGTTCGGACACCGCGAGCACGACCGCGTCGAACAGCACGGAGGGGGTGCCGGCGAGCTGGGCGTCGGCTGCGATCATGGCGCTGTTGGCCCCTCTGACGCCGCCCAGCTTGGACGCCACGACTTTCATCGTGGCCCCAGCCGATTTGGCCGCCGCCGCCAGGGCCTTGATGAATGCCGGGTCAATTCCGTCGCTGACCAAGCAGCCGATCATCCGTCCTTTCAGGGTGGGCTCAGCCTTCGCGAGGATGCTCAACGCCGGCGAAGGCTTGAGGTCGGTGCGGGTCGGCGCCGCCGCTTTCACTGCCTCGATGGCGCCGGTATGGCCGAGGCCCTCCGCCACCCGCTTGGACAGCGTGGCGTCGATGTTGGCGAGCTGGCCCAGCATGCGGCTGCGCACTGACGCGGTCTCCACCTTGCTGAGCTCGAAGGTGATGGCGGCGACGATGTGGTTCTGCTCCGGCTTGGTCTGGCTGACGAAGA
>JAABUS010001963.1_pt1 | contig 41438 bp, 29 predicted proteins | sample 5560161 | NCBI WGS metagenome assembly JAABUS01 (sample SAMN10711885, study PRJNA513376) | rock metagenome | isolation source: Antarctica rocks | place: Antarctica: Victoria Land, Trio Nunatak nord | collected 2016-01-04
ACGAGGGGGAGGATGGCCTGGGTTTGGGGGGGAGAAGGGAGGGGGGATGGTGTGTGTGTGGTAAGGAACTATCCTGGACTTGAGGATAAGGCTTGGGGGTTGTGAACCGGGGGCCAAGAAAGTGGAGGGATGAAGGACGAAGGAGAAGAAGCGTTGACAAGGTTGTGAATGGCACTGGAGGTTTGGGAAGGCCGGGGGGGGGGAAGTAGAGTAGTGGATAGGAGTAACGAAAGACTAAGAAGAAGAAGCGTTTACGAGGTTGTGGATGTTGAATGTTGGTTGTTTGATTCCTCCTCCCCAGCCCTTGACCCGCATTCCCTATGAGCAAGGCTGTGAGGGCGGAGGCAAGAACCCCGAAAAGGAATGTCTCCATCTACCTCTTTCATTCGTCAAAGGGTAGACAACGGGTATCTATGCTACATCCCCGTCTCCATTCCCCACACCTCGTTCCCTCCCCCCCTGTTGCGCCGATGCCTTTCCCTCCCAATGCCGTCGAGCGTTTTCAGAACAAAGAAACACCGGAAAAACAGAAAATTTGCGCACGTCGTTCGTGAGCTGCGTTCCTTTTGCTGTAGGCCGTACATGTGATGATGCCGAAATAGAACATGAATGAAAATGAAGGAACTCGCTCGCTGAAACGCGTGGAGCTGAGCTCGGATGAAGAGGCCGATTGAAGCGGACTCCGGAGGGTTGGCAAGGAGGTTGGCGGAAGCTGTGATTACCGATATAGCTTCTGAAGGTAGAATAGCAAAAAATTGAGGGTGGTTTCGCCAAGAAGGTTTTGCTGAGCTAAGAGTTTTCGTCCTGGAGAATTGGTGGTGATGGTGGTGAAGTGATGATCAGGTGGACAGCCCGGTGATGTTCGGCCAATTGTAGAGGTTACAGGGAAACTGATGAGTGGCCGCCTATGAGGCCAATTTGACGAAGTGTTTATTCCAGATCCAACCGACCTGGCAAGTCGCATCGTCTTGGTTCTTGGCCAGCCAGAGCTCGCCTTTCTCACCAATGACATCGAATATCTAAATCATAAGTCAGCAACGGCGCAGACAGATCAATCTAGGCACCGCCCACCTCTCCAGCAACATAGGTCAAGTAGGGGTAGCCTGCTTCTCTCCTTGCTCGATCAATGTTGAATTCATAGACACTAGCGGCCAGGAACAGCACTTTAAAGTCCCTCCTAGCATTGACTTCAATGGGTGATTCAGTCCTAGGCGAATCGGAGATTGGTAAGGCAGAGCTAAACACGCCTGAAAAACGAGCTGTCGGTGATGAGCTGCGAGGTGGCGCGACTTGCGGATACGTCTGACCAGATGGTGGACGGTTGACAAACGGCGCAGATTGGTCGCTCGTCCTAGCGTAATCGGGGCTGTCCACACTTGAAAGGGTGAGCGAAGGTGACTGCAATGAAGCCCTGCCGGTAGCTGTGTTCGGACGCCTCGAAGGGAGAGGAGCATTCGATGGTGTAGTGCTGTTCGAGTACGATCGGTAGCTTCCTGGAATATCTGGGGTTTGAGGACTGTTGTTGTGCGAAACAGCTGAGCTCGCGCGCATACGGCGTGTATCGTTATTGGATGTCGGTGTGGACCCAGGAACCATACTACCAAAGAAGCTGCCATTCTCTCGTCCGCCGAAATCGGGCCGCGGAAGCACTGGTGATAACTCACTGCTGACAGACGTTGTACGGTGCCTCGGGTATTCTGTCGACGGCGTCTGTCTTGAGGCAGCCATGTCCTCACTGTTCATGGTCGTCGTTGGCGAAAGGAAGCCCACCAGATTGGCCGCATCCGCAAGCATCGAACCGTTGCATATTCCTAGAGAGAGCACTTGCGCTTCGAAGAATTGGAAGTCAGCGGTGAAAGCAGACACGATCTCAACGGCGTTGCTGGGGATCTTGAGGTCATCAACGGCCTGGGCAAGCTTTCTTTTCCATATGGCTTGCCATTGAAGCTGTAACTGTATAAAGTTATTCAAGCAGGCTTCCACGAGCTTGCCCGTCAACAAGAACAATTTGGGGAGCTCTTCCTTGAGAGTGTCATTGACCGCTATAAACTGTTCGCCTTGTTCGGCGGTTTTCTTGTCAAGCTTGTCGCCGCGGTCCTTGATGGTCTTATACCGGGCGTAGTCCATGACCCGCTTGTTGCGTTTCTGCATGAGCTTTTGCGGCCCGTCGTGCAGCTTCAGTAGGGTAGTCATTGGCTCGATGACGTTTTTCCGTACAGCATTGACCTACATGAGATCAGCTCATTAGTCTCGGTTGCGCAAGAGGGTGGTGAGGGACTTGCATGATCCGTGAGCGCCGTCACTGTCATCTCCGTCATGGACATCCTGAACTTGCGCCATTTACTTTCAGACTCAGGATAGCTGGTCTGTGCTACGTCAATGTGCTCCTCCATGGCATGCGAAAAATCAAGGAAACGTCTCATAAAGACCTGCACATCGTTGGTGTACATTTCGACGTCCCTCATCACCACCTGCAGCTGGAAGAAATGGGAACCGAATTTCTCAGAGACTACGCTATACTGAGTGTCTTCGACCATATCGGAAAGCCCAACTTGTTGTCTGAGCTTCTCCGTGCGACGCCCGAAAGCTTTGGAGAGACCGATTCGCCCATCCGACTCCTTTCGTTTCCTGGTATTAGTGACTTGCTCCATGATGTCGGCGCGTTTCTTCATCTCGTTGATTCGCATAGAGATTCCTTTCATCTCTCTTGCCGCAATATCGAGTTGTGCAAAGTCAGGATGATTCTCCGGCGTCGCCTCCAATAGTTGATCGAGCAACAACGGATACTTGAGAATGCGTTGCACAGGTTTCACCAGTAGAGAGTCGAGATCCCAGGCAGATGTAAGGTCGTGAGCGTAAGCGCGGCACTCCTTCAACCATATTTGAACCTTCTCGTTTTTCTGCAGCACTTGAAGCTTTTGATTGGCAGCGTCATGATTTTTCAGATACTCCGAGTAGACCCTCTCCATGTTTGTCATATGATGACCGAAGGCTTCGCCAATGAAGGTCCTTCGATCTTTGTCCTCGTCGCTCATCTCGGCTCCATGGAGAGAAGACTGGTCATCTGTGCCAAGGCTGTTCGTAGTCATGTTGCTTTCGCGATTACTCCTCCACCTTTTCGACTTCGGTAAGACATAGACGCTTTTCGAGGCCTGCTTGAGGGCATCAAGGAATTGAGTGGAGAAGGCAACGATCTGATCCGAATTGCTAAACAAGGTCTTGACATCTTCCGCGGATATGATAATGACATTGGAAGTACCCTTGTAAATATCGTCGACGACCTTCATATCCTGGCCAAACGAGTGCTCGGTATCGACAAGCTCTTTGATGATATGTCTTCGTTTTGTCAAGCGCTTTTGTTCTGCAGGGTCCACTCTCGCCGGCTCCGGAGATGTGATTTGAGTACCAGCGCTCGACCTTTCTTGAGAGAAGGATGAACCTGATGGTGGCACAGAAGAGACTGTAGTCACTGATCGCCGGAAGGGATCGTTACTAGACTGGTTAGGAAGACTAGGAACTTCAGCAGCATGCCTGGGCTGAGCGGCATTAGACGATACGGACTTAATTTCAATGCCGGACGGTGGCATTGAATGGGGGGCCGTTTGTGGATAAGACAAACCGTTAACAGGAAACTCTGTAGGGGGCGGTGGAGGTACGTAATCCGGTAACGGAGGGGGGATTTTCGGTGAATCTTCTTCTTGAGGTGAAGTGATGTTGATTGCCAGACCGAAAGGTTCACCTGCCCCTTTGATTTCTGGCAACTGTGGGCGATATGTTTCCAATGACTTTGGTGTCTCTATAGCAGCTAAATCCCGTCTTGCATGCTCCCATGTCTTCGAGGAATCGGGCGCTCTCTCGTCTGATGGACTGTCCTCGGCTTGAGGTGCTATCCAATCGGCAATGGAAGGAGACATGTCCCAGTCGTCCGGGTGATTCATACTCGCTCTATGAGTTAGGGTAAAGTCACCGTCATCGACGCCCAAACTGGTATTACGGCTGTGAGAAACACTTTCCGTAGAGCTGAGAATCTTCTCGGTCTGTCCATCATTGTCCTTGTGTTCTACTGTTGGAGCTGAAGCAGGCGGATGCTGGTTGATGGGCTTCCTTCGATATTTATATGGATCAGGTAAGGAGCTCCCTCGAGAAAGAGCACGTTCGCGTGCTAATTGCTGAAGATAAAGTTGTGTGACTTTTTTCGGATCCCATCCTCCTTGGCGAGCCAAATCTGGAGACTGCGTAAAGATGTGTTGCTGGACATCATGCATCATCTTTGGACTAACTACACTAGGATCATGGTAGTGGTCTAGGACCCGGTCGATCGTGCTGTAAGCGTCACTATCCATTGTGCTTCGCTCGGTCTGCGGTGACGTGAAGGTGGCTGGTGACCAAGCTTGCTGCGTCGATTCACTAGTAACCGTAGACGAAGACAGGTGGGCAGGGTCTTTGGGTCGCAGCTGTGGTGACGAGTATTCGTCCATCCTTTTTATCAGACCTTCTCGATCGTGATCCTTTGACTTCTCAGAAGACCAAGAGCTTACACTCCAACGGCTACCTGGTACATCGCTGGCGGGGACTTCGTTCACAGTTTCCTCCGGCACCTGCTGGAGGTTTGGCGGCTTCTCGAGAACGGGTGTTTCTCCTAGCATTATCTGTATAGACTCCCGATCATCCCTTTCGGACGAAGTCTCTTCCACGGCAGCTGAACGATGCATGCGTGTCGGGCTTGCCGGACTTCGATCCCGCATGCTCATTATATGACTTAGAAGAGTTCTAGACTCGGGTTCTGTAGGCTTAGATTCCGGCCCTGGAATGGGAACTTCTACCTCCTCCTCCTCCTCCTCCTCCTCTTGTGGTTCATCATCGAAGAAAGTATCGACGGAGTCAGACGTGCCCGCTGTGACAGCCGAAGAGGGCTCAAACTCAGACGTTGGGGTTATGTCGCCCTCCGAGACGCGATTCAAGGAACCGAACCGACCATTAACCCCCAGAGTAGGCGAGTCTTCCTGGCTAAGGTCCAAGACTGATCTTTCCGAGAGATGACCCGTGTTGATTGTGAGTTCCCCCTCAGTCCTGGGCATCTCTTCTCCAGGGGTCTGGAAGATATCTTCCTCGCTGTTCCGCAGGTCTTGTGACGGAGTTGTTTCTGCATTGTGGATTACATCGCTGTGCTCTGTGTATTCGTCTTGCGTACCGTCACCAGTAGCATTGCCGTTTTGAGCCTGAGCTTCTTGCGCAACCGATTCCCGCCTCTTTTCCTCTGCCCGGACCGACTCTGTAAACGCGCGCTGAATTTTTTCCCTCCTAGCAGCAAAGTCCACTCCACCAAGCTCCGGTGGCCATCTATGCTTGGACTCTCGCGAGCTCTTCGAAGGGCTTTTCTGGCCGCCAATCTCATACCTATCCACAGCCCGAGCTCTCGAAGCAGAAGTTGTGGCGGACGAGACTGGTTGGCGAGGTCTTGAGCTTCGTAGCGGAGGAGATTTCTTGGGCAAAGGGGCCGATATAAATGCAGCAAGGCGAGGACTAGTCGCTATTCGCTGCGAGTCGCGGGCTATGTCACCACGCCGTGGAGATTTCCGGGATGGAGGACGTTGCGCATTTGACGTTGGGCTGCGTGGCTGCTGAGCAGGGAGAGGTAGTGCGCTTGACCGTTTAGGCGGTGACATAATATGTGTTGGATTCCTCCTATCTAGCGCTGAATTAGTTCTGGTCGAGGGTGTAGAGTTTCCTGAGTCGGAGGTTATGCTCAGACGGCTCGAGCTAAGGGGTATACGCGATTGAGAGTCGCGCCTTGTCGAGAGGCAGTGGACGGATGATTGTGGCGCGTCGTCCGGATTGGCGAGAAACGTGTTATAGGAACGTGCCGGTGGGCCTGTGGGTATACCTGTAAAATCGCTCCGCGTTCTACGGTGCAGAGTATGCGGCATCTCAGGAATAGCCTTGTCTTGCTTGATCTCTTCCAACGTCGGAGCATGCGCTCGATACCAGGCCGAGGGCGACGACGGTGGAGGACTCGCGGCTGACGTTTCTTTTTCATCAGGGAACATCGGATTGGGGCTATGCATGCTTCCTTCTGAACCTCGCCTACGACGTGGTGCGGGTATTCCATATCCAGGTTTGACGTTATTCAGATTCTGTAACAGTATTTCGCCGAACAAAGGCTTTCGAGGCGCCACTCCGCTCCCAGGACTCAAATCCGTCATTGACTGCGAAGTCAAATCATCCGCAGTTGACCTTCTAGAACGCGGACTCGTCAGTCGAGATGTGTAAGTTTCTTCCACCGTGCGGCCCCTTCGTTTTGACGTCTGCCCTTGGCTTGGTTGCGGCGTCGATTGAGATGATGTCCGCGCTCTCGCATGGTTGTTCGCAGGCGGGTTTGAATTGGTGGATGTTGACCTTGATTGCGTTTTGCTTGGGACTGGCGGTAATTCGTTGGGGGTCTGGTTGAATTTGTTAACCAGATCCCTGAGAGACGTTTGACGATTACGTGCTGTGTTGGAAATATTTGGAATTGACCTTGTAGCACTGAGAGCTGATTTATCCGCAGATGGAGACGCTTGACTATTCGGCATGCGAGACGAAAGACTGGGAAATTTAGTGCCATTAGTTCGAATCTGTGACGGAGCATTCGGTTTCCTCTGCTCTCTTGAGGTCGTCATCTCCCGCTTTTGCACCACGATGCTCAGCGATCCTGGTGCCTCGCTTGGACCCGGGAACGGATCCTGATACCGTCGGTAGAAGTCGTGTGGGTCAGGAGATCCGTCCTCTGTGGAGGGGCTACCGGAAAATCCGTTGATACTGGCGTTGGATGCGTAACGATCCAGATTAACCGCAGACGGGTCATAGGCGAAAGGCTGCAAAGGAGATATCAGGGATTCGGTCGGACTCGATACCGATGCACCGTTGTGGTGGGTGCGGTCCATTGACCCAGTGGGAAGGTCATAGGCCTGAGAGGCCTTGCGACGATGGCCTAGGGTGTAATGGCTATCGGCGTCGACCGACATGACTGGCTAGCGTCGTAAGGCATCAATGTGATGTTTTAATGTGCGTGTTCGGGCCAAAACGTGTGCCAAAATGGTCCAAACAGGTCAATGAACATTCACCAGGGCTACCATAGGAGTCGTGGAGGCTCCCGCGACGTTGTGAGCCAGGCGTCGCACGATGAGGGCCAGTGGCTGAGGATTAGCGCGAGGATTAGCCAGGAGTGGTGAGGTGTCGTATCATCCAAGCCTTGTTCAGTGGAATAGTGACGGGATAGTGGTCAAGGTGAGTTGTCGGCAGCGATATCGACGTCTCAGTGTGAAGTATGATGGGCGAGTAATCTGGCCGGGCTGTCGTCGCGGAGTGGCTGCTGGGCCGAATCGGCTTTGTTAGAGTAGCAGTGAGCTAGTGTGCCGCTAATACTGGGGGTGTACTGTAAACGCTCGCTTTCCCAAATCCCAATCCTCGCTTATCTGCAATCTCGACGACCCTGGGCGCCAATCCTCTCTTCTACACGTCAATAAACTGTCATTGATATTGTTGGCTACATACAAAACCATTTACACCGACCTTGCGGGAGCGCACCTCATGAGCATGCGAAGCATCTCATCCCCTTCAGTGATAGCTCAAAGTGGCTCTTCGCTTGATCTCCGCTCGAAGCATACGCGATTGTCCACAAAGCGTATTCCTCTTCCCAGTCGTCACGCATTCAGCATTCATACGCGAAATTGCGCTCGTTCCAGGCGTTCGAAGCTTTTCAGATATATTTCTCATAACTGCCCACAGTCTACGCTCCCATTTCATTCGAGACTCCAGGGATTCCAAAACACAGACTGCGAGAGACCTGCGTGTCCGCCAAGACTTATCTCGTCTGCTTTGCTGGCAAACGCGCTTTCCCGTGATGCTGTATCCTCTCACCCTTGCTGCATTGTTTACAGGCAGCGACGTGCCGCTGCGGTACTGCTCTGGCAATTACGGTGAGGGTCTGTAGGGTTTGAATTCTCTTACTGGGTTCATCCCATCCCTCCCACATACTACTTTGATGAGAACGTTGGCCCGAACTCTGGGCATGAGCTCGGTTCCACTTGACTGTTGAAGCTTGCGGTCTTTGACTTCCACGCTACTGGAAGCGTTTCCGCTGCACTTCGCGCTCAGCGCGTTTTAAGGATCTTGCGGCTCGCGTGAGGGCTTTTGGCCGTCCCTTCTGTTTCAATGCGAAAAGACCGAATGATTTCATTGTGAGATGAAGGTTTTGCTTATCATGAGATTGGTCCGCGGCAATACATGCGCCGGAACGGTGCTGGTTTCAGAGGGCTGGCTCGGCTAAACAAGGATTGACTTCCTTGCCGTTGAAGAAGGTTTTGACGCCCATGGCGATGGAGTGGTAGCCTAGAGAGTACCAGTGATATACTCATTAGAGAACCACGGGGAGCAACAAAAGAATGGCTTCCAGAAGGATTGCCAAGTAGATCTAGCACCCATTGGTGCCAGCGCATGGAATACATGTCGGCAGACCAGTGCCTGAAAATATACAAGTCCCTCCTTCATGAAGAGTCCCATATATGCGTACTACTCCACAATCTCTAAATCTCCGCTTCTGTCGCGTGCGAACTGATCCTTCCATTCCTCCCAGATCCGCTCCAATTCCCCAACATACTGCGCATGCAACTCATCCACGTACCCACTGTCCGGCTCAGGTTGCCTGCCCACCTTAATTGGCCTGCCGACTACAACGTTGAGGGGTTTCCTGTATGGCATCATTCCGACGTCGTAATTAAACACTCCTCGGGCATGGAATAGCGGGATTGTAAAGCCGAGGAGCTTTTTGACCATCATCTGCATTTTGTGAACCAATGGATGCGAATCCGAGGATACCTGGTCATACAGCTCGTTCTCACCAAAGGCAAGCACGGGAACGAGATCGGCGCCGGTGCGTATGGCCAGCTTGATGAAACCTTTGCGACGCTTTAAGACCAGGCGTAGACTGCGCGGTTGGGCGTCCAAGCTCTCCCTGGCTCCTCCCACCACGATGGTAATGGCGCGACCCATCCCCTCGCCGTTGGAACCGCCTTTTGAAAGAAGGTTCTCGCAGCTTTCGCGCGATACAGAGGCGAGCCCCATCGCTAGAGCGTAGTCACGGTAGAAGGGAATTCGAAAGTTCGAGTCGAGAGTAAGTAGGGTATTCGTAATGCCGGGAAACAGATGCTTGAAGCCCAAGGCCTCCGTACCAAAAGAAGCAAATGCGCCGTGAGATATTATTCCATGAGGGTGGTATCCGAAAATGTATTTTCGTGTGGGTGCCAGAGGAGCAGAGCGGTGAAGACGTGCGGGAAAGTACGAAGCGAAGAGAGACCAGGCAGGGGATGAGCGCAGGAGATTCGAGCGGTGAGAGAGCGTTCCGGAGGTGCCCGCATCTGAAAAGAGGCAATAGAGAAGGTATGGTAAGAGCAAAGGCCAGGTCAACGGGATGGCAGCAAGAAGGAAGAAGGCGGTCAGGAAAAGGGCAATGCAAAGGGTATGTGCAAGCACTATAAGGGTCTGAAGGCGTCGTTGAAGCGGTACTGATAGAGGCGCAAAATGGACGCTAAGAGAGTATGTGATCAGTGCTGGATGATATGGAGCACGTAGCAAACGTACTGGCTCCTTTCCCACTTCGTTCCAACTCGGCGCCCACTCAGCAGCTCATCGCTACGCTGATTCTCGGCTTGCCCATTGCGATGGAATTGTTTGATCGTGGTCAGGTGCTCGCCATCTCTATCTTGAGTCTTTTCTACCATCGATTGAGACATTGATCCCTCCTTGTTCCTTCCATGTCCATTGATGCGTGATGAGCTGCCTTTCTTGATTATTTTCCGGGCCGGGCTTCGTGGTAGTTCGCCCTGCCCGGTGTACTGCTCGGGAGCAGCGCCATCTTCGGGCGCGTCAAGGAGCTCTTGCACCGCGCTTGAATACGATGATGTAGGTAGGTCGTACGCTTCGCTTTGCCTTAGCACAGAAGGATTGAAATCCATCGCCGTGGCCATTGCAGTGAATGGCGCAAAGGCAAGGCGACGTAGGTAGCACAGCAAGAACTAGTGACTACGTCTTCATCCACAGCAAGAGATTGCCCAGATTTACTATTCGCAGTTGCTCCGAAGTTATTCGGCGCTTTTGGCAACATAGCCAGAGCAAGTGCCTTCGCAATGACGTCGCGACCTTGCTTAGTCGAGGTCCTGACAGCCCTAAAGCTCTAACCCTAAGTGAGGAATCTACACTGAGCTGAGAAATGTGGCGTCTCAGACGCGTCGGATGGGCCGACGGCCCCATCAGACCTTACCAAGCGTAAGATGCATTCCGAATATTGAATGGTTCGAAATAAGTAGATGATCTGATAAAGCTAGTCTAGAGGTCCTCACGCACAAGACGCCTTGTCTCCAAGCTTGAGGGCCCATGCACGTTTTGAAACCGACAGACACCAATCAATTTACCTGACACTGGGGTGGCAATGGCCGCACGGCCCGCTCCATGATTCGCATAAAGGGCCTCTCACTCGGCATGCAGATGCGTCTTCCTAATGCAGTCTGAGAGTGGCCCGAGTGCCGGCTCAAACCTCAGATGAAACCAACAGTATGCACATATGGTCTTGGTCGCCAGTCGGCCACACCATTATGCATGGCAACCGCGAGTCCACCACGACCGATGATAGTTGCTGAACTGCTGGCTGTTTAATTGCTGGCGGGGGTTTTGTCTTGGTCGCATTTGAGTGAGGCTCTGACACGTCCAAAGCAGATGCTGAGCGTTTGGTTCCTCGAGCTTCTGATGGATGTTTGATTGCATTCGTTCGCGCTCTAGCGATGGCTGGCACTGAAGCAGCGAAAGGGATGTCGAGATTCTGAGTGCTTGGCTCTCGGAAGAATTCGGTCAGATATCGTCGTATGTTACTCTGTCATGGCATTACTTGGCCCTTCGTAGCATGCTTGATGAAGTGGCTCGTCTTTCCCTTGAACTCGAAATTGACGGGATTGGCATCGTTGAACTTGGCGTCAGAGTTCGATGCTCATACACACAAATGTGGTAGTATCTTGTGCATGCTAGCCAACCTCCAGCTCCAACACCAGGAGCTAAGCCTCGAGAATCTCGAGTGTAGATCCAAGCAGAACTGTACTGATTGCCTCTGGTCTTTTGTTATTACCCTCGTTGCCCTCTAGATCCATGCAACAGATTATGACGTCTTGCAAGGTATGTGATAGTAGGTTCTGGAGGTTAGGAGGAGCTCAAACATCAGATAAAACCATAATCTTAGTCTGCACACCTGCATCCATGGCAACCACAAGTCCATCTCTTGGCCGGAGGTTCTATAAGATAGATCTCGATCGCATACCATGAGAAAATTCGCACGCCGCGCTGATGCTGCCTTGGTATATTGCATTCTCCCCTTATCTTCCCCAATGCGCTGGCAGGGTGCTAATTTTCGGGCTGATTGCATCTACGATTCAGTGCTTTGCGCTCTAAGACAACGTGTAGACGTTATGTCGATTGACTGGATGACCACTGATAGGCCAACGCCAAAGCGGCAAGACGTCAAAGAGTATGAATGACATAGTTGGAGGAGCCAAGGACGCACGAGAGAAGGAGGGTTTACCCCTGTTCGAACGCCGAAAGATTGCGTATCAAAGTCGTGGAGTGCTCAAATGGGATCGTAACGGGTTGCTGACATGTTAAGGGCAAAAACCCGCTCCAATGTGTTGTGCAGACGGGAGAGAGATACTGTAGGTGGGACGTGAATGTGGATGACCCAAAGGCGGAGATCCTTCTATGCAAAATCAAGGCTGGTTACCCCCGATATGTTGAAAACAGATTGTTAACGTGTTAGAAACCGTTTTCGACTACCAGGGTTTTGCAAGGCTACTTGTACTACCTTGATCACGGGGACAAAATGAGCTGTCAACAAGATCGACTTATTGATCTTGCTCGACGAGCGTGAGCGTTGCAAGTCTACTCGAACCTGTGTTGTGATATCGCGTTCGTCCCGATCTTGTCGGGCGTAACAATTTTACCCCCCTCAAGTCTTTCGAGCCACCCCAATACCCCCCCTCAATAGTGCCTGCGGAGTTCCGAGCGGAGGACTTCTGGACGTTGGGCGGACGTTGGGGGATGGGGGCGGTCGATCTTCCACACCGCCCAGTGGAGGCCCATGATGGCCGAAATTCTGGCTTCGGAAAATCACCAACTTTTGTTAGCAAACGCCATCAAATCCTTGGTCACTTGCCGAAGAATTTCGAAACCAAAGGGGTCCCCATTGCAATATCAGAGGTACTTCCATTTGTTCGCAAACGCCTAACCAATTGAGGTATCTTGTTTTCGAGATCTCTATTCTTCGGTTGGGAACTCTTCGAATCTGACTCAATGTCAGATTTCGCTAAGTCCCCTTAATACCCAATGTCAAATTTCGCTTAGTCCCCTTGATCCAGTGTGTATACCCATACCAAATTTCGTTATGTCCCCTGAATCCAGTGCATATATCGATGCCAACTTTTGCTACATCCAGTTTATCTACATCGCGCCTCTAGCTGAACAAAGCCCGCCTCCTTTTGCGCAGCCTTCTTTCGACGATCCTGGTGATAGCGACTAGGCGCCATGCGTGGCAGAGGTCGATGCCCACGATAGAAGGCGTGCTCGAGCAGGTTGTAGAGAGATGATTTCCGGAGGAAGAAGTAGCTAGGCTTCCTAAGACATCGAAGAAGGGAGGTACAACATGGTACTACCCAAAAACCGGCGTCAACTTTCCTTGATTGCCATCGAGCCACCTACCACGGATCCCGTCAACATGTTGGCATTCTGTTGGGTCTAGTCCGCACCACCAAGTCCACCCTGCGCCCTAGCATTAGTTTCGCCATTGCCTCCATTCTCCAACCTGTTTTTAACTGATTCGGGATCGGTTGGCGCGTCGACGTGGCTTTTGGCATCCTGCGTGGCAATCGGGTTTGAATCTATTGATAACTTATTGGCGGCTGTGGCCTTGCGCGAAGTAGAGATCTTTTTCACGACGTTCGAGTCCGTCAGTGAAAGATTGCGTATCAAAGGCGTGCATCGATCATCTGCAAGCCCCTTTCGGCCACTGTATTGACCCAGTCGACCATCATTGGATGAGCACCCTGCATGATGGCCTCCCTTTGCTTCTGGTAAATGACCTCCAGAACATGCCGCGTGGCGACCATCGCCTTGCCGATGCTATTTTTCTCGAACATGCGCAGGAGGTCAATAGCTAACTGCTGGTCCGAAGGGCTCCGGCTCGCGACGCCAGCCATGAAGAGCGGGAACACCATGAACTTTCGCTCGTTGCGGCCGTTAGCGGTGATCTCGCGGGCAAGCTGAAGGATCTCGCTGACGCTTTGTAACATCTCGGGAATGCTTTCAGTACTCATCTCGAGGAGCTGATGGGGCCACATGCTCGTGTAAGAGTAGATGATGCACGCGTGATACAAGGCGTGGGTATGCTCTACGATTCCACGTGCTGCCACAGGAACGCTCTTGTTGCCATGACCCATCGCGACCAAGGCGGGTAGTTGCCCATGCCAAAAGTTTCGTAGTGTGCTTCGAAGCTGCATAACTCGCTGCTGTTGGTGCAAGATCTTCAGGTTATTTGTTTGAGGGTGCGCACGATTCGCCCTCAGGTCGCGAGCCAGGAGGCCCAGTCGTGCTGCAATGGTCAAGATAGTTCGATGTACTTCGACGATAGATCGTCCCGGATTGCTTTTCGATGGTTCTGGCATCCGCACAGCGGATCCCCCGAAATCGATTTCCTGGCCGCAATGTATCGAAGGTGATAAGCTGCCGCTGCTGATCATCCACTCTACGAATTCGCCTTTTCCACTGCCACTGAGTACACTGTGCGTCGAGATTGAGAAAATCCACTTTAAGATATGTTGGTGACACTCTGACTCTGGGCCGTACATTTCACGTCTTAATCTGACGATTCGAAGGAGCTGATCAAGGTGTTGCTCCCAAAGGTTCGAACCTCGGGGCTCTGCAGCTGCAATCTGAGGACATCATTAGCTCATTTCATGATTTTGCTGGTATGGTGGCTAACCTCATAGAGTAGTAGAACGAAATGGGTCAGCAGTGTCCCGTCAGACGAAAGATCTTCATCAGTATGGAGACTGTCCTGTAACAGAGGGAGAGCTCGCGAGTAATGCTGCAATGCATTCAGGCTTTGCACGCCTTGGCTGTGAGCCATGCTAAGCGCGGAGAATGCCATGAGAGCGTGGTATAGCTGGAGCATGCAAATCAGCAAATATTCGTGAGCAGACTATCAGCATCTGCAAATGCACATAACAACGTGGCTTCGCGAATTGAAGACGGACGATCTTATCGAGGCCACACCAATCGCGAACTCGGCGAAGCGTGTATGCAAATACGTACCGGAGTGAAGTGAGGCGCTTGTTGATCGAGGATATCAGGAATGGTCTGTATACCCAAATCCGAAGACGTGCCTAGAGAGTCTCGATGCACCTGATTAAGCTGACTTGAGACAAACGTCCTGTAGAAGGAAGCGATATGTTGATCCTCTTCAATTTCCCACATGGTCTCGAAGAGTGGCGACACTTTTTGGGATTGGGAAGTATGTGCGGAATGTACATAAGTCGTTGGTGGTGAAACTGATGTTAGGCTTGATGATCTTGAACTGTCGAAGTGAGTGGTGAGTAGGCCCAGAGTGGGCAATTTCCGCACGTTCTCCTCAAATTTGCCGATGATTAATGTGTTCGGGTCTTCGAAGATATCCTGCCTTATTACGGACGTTGATGTATAGACCGAGCTTCGCCGACGCTTGGACGGATTGTGTGGCCTTGTGCCAGCAGCGAACTCGTCGTTCTGGCTATCCCCATACTCCTCAAGGCTCGAAAAGCTGTCTGGGTTGACGACGATATGGTAAGTACCCGGCAACTTGTGCACTGCCTTCCGTTCGCGGTCCTCGTCATTGGTCAACATAGAAAAAGGTGGCAGGAGGTCTCCTTGATCCAAGTCGTCAAAGCTGCTTTTTAGACATGGCCACGATGAAGAACCTGGTGAGTTTAGTCACATGCAAGGAAGAAACTGGACATGGCACTCAGAACACTGACAGTTCCATATCGAATTGCCTGACCCTGTGTATGGTCGCATCTTCTCAAGAACTCTTGGTGTATCGTCTTTGAAAGATAATCGAGGGCTGTAGTCACAGGGATGTCCTAATCGCTTGCATGGCTAGAAAAGACTGTTATCAGTAGGCTGTAGAGCTGCGAGGTGTGGCAAAGCGCTTCCACGGTTTGTCAATGGAGAGACAGCTTAGTGCTGTACCATCAAGGCATTATGAAGGCATGGGTTCTTCTGACCCCTTCAATGACGCAACAAATCGCGCTTCAGGATACCGCTCTACACGCTCATCCACGAGGAAGAAGACTTACTGCGCATTTCGGCCGGTCTTCGTCACACTTTACTTTGCGTGTTCTGCATGTCCAGCATCCAAAGCGCGAACGTGGAGGTAGGCGTGCAGTCGAGGACCTGCCAATTGAATCTCCTTTCAGATGAGGGCTCAAGGGGCACTTTGAGGGCTGATCGTGTCTTGGGACAATAACAGGCAGTCGGTCCTGGGTCTGTCGTGGCACTTTATCGCGTCTGCTCTGCATCTGCGAGATTGTTCTTGGTCGTGGCAGTTGAAGAGTACGTCTGATTCTGTAACGTCACGGGTTCGTAGGAAGTATTCAGTGGTGTGCGAGGTCGATATATGCTATAGACTTGCATGTGTTGATAACTTTACACAGTGGCAAAAGTTGCGAAACGGTGCGGTCTATTCGCCTTTCTTTGGCCGATTGTTCGAGTCCTCGATCTATATCACCAGCGATATAGATGCGGGGTGGTCGAAGGTCGGCAAGAGCAAGGGATTGGCTCTAAGGTGAATTAAACGTCTTGCACCCATCGATAGATTGTAAGGACGATATTGGAGATTGACTATGGCGAACCAGCCGGTATCAGACTGAGAGTTCCGAGCCCTTGATATCGATGGTTGGGAACGGCTCTGCAGGCGTAGATCAGCCCGAGTGGACGTTGGAAGAGGCGTGGAAACCAGTTGTGAAACGCATTAGACTTGGAGCCAGAAAAAACAATGGAATTTCAAGGTGAGACGTGAATGCAGAGGTGAGGCGCAAAGCACAAATGGTTCAACAGTTATCCTGATTGAGCCTCCTGGTGAAAGGGATCAACTCAAGCATGACTAGATTAGCTGACAGATAATGCATAAGTCTAGTGTGGGCGTGTCGTGAGGCTTCTTCCTTAGCCCGCTCCGCTGTAGGTGCGGGGCCGTCTGAAGAAGATGATACGGTTGTGGTGCAGCAGTGATCGCCTAGTGTATGAGTAAAATTGAATGGTAGCCGTTGATGAAGGCACAAGGATGCAATTTGAATAGCTGATGTGGGTGTTCGTACTTGGTGGCAGGGTTCCCATCAGAGCCAAGTATGCTCTGGACAGTGAGCACGGAACTTGCTATGCCCTTCTTGAGTCGCCCATAGCCTGTTTCTACCCTCTTTTCAGTTTTGAGTATTTCTCTGCTCACGCCACAGTAGCAAGGTCAACCGAGAGGCGGTGGAGGGGCAGTCGCAGTCGTATGATGGTCCGAGTAGATCTACTTCTAGTACATGTAGGGATATGCAGTCAGAAAAGTGCGCTGAAACACCGTTGGCTTCCGGCCACCCATGGCGCCGGTGGTCCCGCTATGCAGTCGAGCACATGGCTCTGATGTGGCAGGGATCAAGGAGTGCGCTCGCTGGGCTGAGGGGTGACTTGTAAAGTAGTCGTGATGAGGAACTCAGTTAAGCAGATCCTTCGATAGGGGTGAAGCTCGAGCCAACCATAGCAGCGGAATGCGTCGGCAATTTTGACCACGACTCACGAGTCTCCTGTGCTCCACAGCTTCCCGGAGCCGCTTCACTCTAGCGTCGAGAATCAGCCTGAGCAGTGAGCACACTCCACGCTTTCCGCGTGCTGCCAAGATATGCCTTGGGAGTTGGGACTTGGGATTAGTGATGCTATATTACGGTAAAATGCGCGCTGTTACCGTAATACGGTAAAATGGACGATTTTTCCTCGTAATACGTAAAACGCGCTAACCCCAATATAGAAGCTCGCGACCTCGCCAGAGCACGTGATTAAATCACGTAATCTAGATTGGATCTGGTATCTTTGAATCTTGACAACAATAAAACCTCCACTTTCTCTTAGGCCTTTGCTAGAGTTGCACAAAAATATTGTGTTGTAGTTTTCAAAAGCTTCAATAGTTATTTATCTTCGCATATATCTATAATATCTAGGATATATTAGAAGAATTAGATTGTTCTTATTGCTTTCTGATAATATTTGCATCAAAAACAGAGAAATTTCTTATAATTCTTTTAGTTTTCGACTTATTTCGATAGAAAGTCTGTTCGATAAATGCTTACTTTATATATTATTCTTAGAATTTTTATAAGAAAGAGCCAAATCCCCATAAAAACGCACCTAAAAAGTTGGGATATCTTTGATATCTCCTCCTCTACTAATAGAGACTTCAGGCATCGCAAAGGAGGCAAGAAACCTCTATAATCAATGCATATTTGAGATCGCCGAACTATGTCTATTAATAGAGTCTCTCTCTACTAGCGCATTTTACGCTTTTACCGTAAAATGGAAATCGTTTTACCGGTAAAACGGCGCTAGTGGTAAAATGATTTAGCATCACTACTTGGGATTGCCATTGGCCTTGATCCATGCCACCTTTCTCGGCCTTTCTCCCCATCCCCTGAATATTGTCGGAGATCCGTCATCCGAAGCACCAGACAAGCCAACTGTGGGAACTTCAGGCGCAAGGGATGCTGCAAACGTCATGGATGATGGAAGCCAACGAAATATTAGCACGGGCACGCCGAGGAGTAGACGCTAAAGTACTTATGCGGGCAATCAAGATCCGAGAAACCTGGATGATCGTCAAGGTCACGACACTTTAGCCGCCGAAGCCTCAAACGGAAGTGAGCAATCCCGCTTGACCGGATCCAGCTACTCTGCTGAAGTAGCGGACAAATGCTTTCGGACTTTGAATCTCGAGGGTCCGAAACTGAGGTACCATCAGTATCATCACAAGCTATCCTGACCTGTTTGACACCACCAAGCGACCACATCTCCATTTCCAACTTTGTTCTTGTGGCGCAGCGGAACCTGCTAAATTTCGAAAGAGAGGCTGAAGGTCGTGTTACATTAATTTATTAATAGGTAGTTGACATCCCTAACAAACGTCTTCGTTGGCGTACCCTTTCATCTCAATGAAACCGCATCACCCGTGCCAAGTTTCCACTCCTTCATACACTCAGTGACTTGAGTCCGCGTTCAAGGCACTGCTGAACAGGTACCGACCGTTCTAGCGCTTGTAACTGAGTGAGCTGTTGCACCAAAACCTCCCTCATGCGGCTCCCTTTGCGCGCAAGTGGACAGAGTGCAACGCCTACTTCCGCAGCCTTCAGACGACTCTGTTCGACTTGATTGCTGGAGCCGGAGAGACTCTGCGCGTATTCGATCAGAGTGTCCTCAAGGCTACTGTTCAGAGGAACGTCCGCCATCTTGTCAAAGAGACCATTCTCGGCGCTGTAGATCTCGTCTTGCACTGTCCTAGACCCACCCCTTGCTGTAGCTTTTTTAGTCAAGTCAAGGACCTGTCTTAAAGCTGAGGTTAATTCTACAAAAACCCCGATCATCAGCGATCCATCCTGGTATCTCAACAGCGATCACTTGCCTTGATCGATTCTACACTTTGGATCGATTGACCGTAGCAGCGACGACAGCGCATGAGCCAACGTTAGCTCGCGTCTGAAGTATTCATCAGCGCTTAGCGATAAGGTTACGATTTGGATTACTTGCATAGATTTCGAGGACGGCCCTCCAGATGGCGAGTCGACGTCCATCTTGGTAGATTCATCTAGTGCGTCGAGGATGACAGGCTGCGTAATCTCAAAAATTTGCGCGAACAGGTCGATGCCGATTCGCAATTCAACGAAGTCGCCGAGGCAAGCCAATGCTTCCTGGCGGAAATCTATGTTGTTCCTCTTACATTCGCGAAACATGATCTTCTGGAGACGTTCATCACCAATTAGCTGGGTAGATATACGCTAGATAGCCAACAATTGTCTAGCCCAGTGGGCTGAATAAGCCTTCGCCTCGGGATAGATGGAAATCTCTCGATCATGCCGCGAAAAGACCCTTTGTGATTGGCTTTGAACCCAAAGTCTGCTACCATGACTAGGAGATCTTACGCCGCCTCTCATTCCAAGACTTGAAGAGCATCGAGAGATTCCGTACGTACCTGCATCTGCGTTGCGAGCTTCTCATTTCTACTCATTATTTTACTTTTTCTCGCAAATTCGACGAGGGCCTTCAGAACCTTCTCCTTGCCCTCCCATGTTTTACCACCAAGCGCCTTCTCAAGTGCTGGCCAGAGTAGTTCTGCGTCTGAGTCACTGATCTCGGACCCCATCGAACCGACGGCTTTTGCAATCGCGAATGCTGACGTCTGCTTGATTAACCAGCGTGGAGAATCAAGATATCGTGTTGCAAGGTCGACGATATCCTTAAGGTAGAGTAGCACTGCACGAGACCCTCCTACGTTCTCATCCCACGCTCGTTTATAGGATGTCGCTGCTCGGTCTAAAGGATCGTGCTGTGCAATGAAGACGAACGGAAGAATATCCCCCGCAAGGGCATTAAAACGATCTGTGGCGTGTTTTGACACGGCGTACATGACGTCGCCCGATATGGCCCGATGGCGGTCATCATCGGAATCAAAATAGAGCTTTTGGCAATAGTGCACGAGCTCAAGTATTGCCGTATCAGAGGCCAGCCGTGAGAGGTAGCCACACGCCGTGGCGTAAGCAGACGATACGGTATCATTGCGATCGAGTAATTGCTTACAAATAAGCCTTAGGAAATGGTCCGCGTGGTCCTTGAAGGTGAAACTGTGCCTAGTCGAGAGAGAGACGAGTATGCGAGATGATCCTACTTTTGACGGCAAACCGACAGCAGTCTTGATGGCATTCTCTAGGCTTTCATGAAGCGACGACATCGTAGGAGTATCTAGGGCGTCTAAGCAGCGTTCGATAGCTTCCATCAGCGGCGATCCTTTCACCCCCGTCAAGCGAGCGTCGTCAATTTGTTGCGTAGTAACGCCATACTTATCCGCGTTCAGATGGAGGTAGTTGATACCCTCATGCTCGAATGAGCTGAGGAGAGCAACAAGTTGACCTATGATATTTGGGACATACGGCCTCAGCGTTTTGCTGTTGCTGCTCTTAATGATGTCCAAGAGTGTTCCAAGAGAGAATGCTTGAATCTCCTGGGAAGTTGACTCGAGTCCAGAGGTACTGAACAAGAAAGGCAACACGATGTTGAGCATCGAATCGATGTTTCGTGTCGAAGTATCACCTGCTTGAAGGCTGTGTGTCAAGATACCGGCCAATACTCTTGCCAGCGCTTGGGCAGCTTCTCGAACGGATCCTTTGATGTCATCACAAACCTGTTAACTCGTATCAGCATCCAGGTGCGTACGCAGATGGGAGAGATACCTTGTAAGTCAAAGTCCAGATCCGATTGAGGTATTTTTCGTATTTCTCAAGGGGCCTCCCCTGCACGAGGTCTGCTACAGCCGCACAGCTTGCTTGCCGGACACGCCACTCCCTGCCAACGATGTTTTTCAGAAGATCCTCCATTATACTGTCGAAATGCTTGTCGATTATTGCAGTCGGCTCTTTGACGAGTGCTTTCCAGATGTCGTTCATAGATGATCTCACATTCGAGTTGGGGTCAAAGCGAAATCGAAAAAGGGCAGGGTACAATTTAGGATTCTGAGCCAGGTAGCCATCAACGCTCGAGTCCGAAAGTATATTGCTAAGACCAAAATGTCCGAAAGCCGCACGGCTAGTCCAAATGGCATTATTGGAAGCCATCGACATGAATCTATAAACAAGACTTGGGTCTCCAACCTCAGCTGCTAGACTCATAATGTCTTTATACGTGGTGATCGAGGCATTGTCACCTGTTGGCAGGACTCCCGGCTCGAAGAGCTCAGTTTGGTCTGAAACAGTGCCAGCAAGGCCTGCATTATCTCCTGTGAATGAGCTGACAAGGTCCCTTACAAGATCGTCCTTAACCGCACGGTCGCCCTTTTCATAGAGGAAGGTCAAGCCTCGAGCTGCTGTCTCGCGATTGAGTGACTCCTTGTCAGATAGAAAGCCTTTGAAAGCTGCTTGGCATGCTTTTAGGCGACTTTGGACTCCGTGCGATTGGCCACAATATTGCACTAAACAGAGAAGCCAAATAACAGTGGCCTGTCGCAAAGCTGGTTTGGTGGACTTACAATCCTTCAGGACACGGTCGAGTATGAGGCCAAGTCGCTCACTACTGCTGCCCGGAACCGTATGATGGTTCGGGGGAGATTCGTCGGCTGTTGGGGTAGGCGGAAGTCCTTCAACATCTAGCTTTCCAATAAGATAACCTGAGCTCCACCCGACAGCAGAACAGCTCAGTGCTGCACCGATTGCGAACTGGACCTCGGCCCGCCGTACCTCGTGTAGAGCATATAGTATCTCCACAACGCTTACAAAACTGGTCAAAGTGAGATCGCTAGCGGGATCTTGCGGTGGCGGACTGGCATCGCGATGTCCTCCGAAGTGCATGCCAAGGTAGCCAAGAGCTAGGATAGCTCTTTCGTCTCCTTCCTGTCCGATTTGCTTGAGCTTTCGCAGCACGGACTCGGCGTTGTGTGGCGTGGGCAGAGAATCTAGGGTAATCACAGCGAAAGCGCTTAGCTCAGCTATTGTAGACGTAGCAGCTTCAAGCAGAAGCTTGTCCCGTGAGCTGGACACGATGTCAAGGCTGACTCGCAAAAGATGCTGAAGATATTGTTCGAAATCTGACAAGGCTCTGCCCCTGTAGGCCGTTCTGGTCACCCAGAAACCAGTAGCAAGAATGGCGCCGTGTATTCGAAGGACGTCGGAACCTACGGCTGATTCCCAGGTTGCAAAAGTGTGCCCTAGCTTCGCCAGTAGGTTCTGAACTGAGCCATCCGGCGACTGAGGATGGGATCCTAAGATACCGAATACATTCGATGCCGCAATTCTTACCAATTTGTCATTGGAAAATATGGTATCGGCGAGTAACACGGCCTTCGCTGCGAAGGGCGACACGGTCGAGTCCGGAACAAGCGACAGGAGCTCCAAATCGATGTCTGCGCTTTGGCTTGTCTCTGTTCCCGAACCGGACGTAATGCTGAAGAACAGGACCTGCAGAAATCGTTCTAATGCGCGCTGCGATATACTGTCGCTGCAGGACATCTCCTTTAGATAGTCTTTGACAGTCTGTCGAGCATTGGCATCGTTTGCTATCGTAGCCGTAAGTTGAAGTACCCAATCTGTATCGATCAGTGGCGCCACTGACTTCGATGTCAACGCTTGATGCAGTAATATGGCATGACAGAAGCGCACGGCAGTATCAGCGGCCTTCTTCGAAAGGCTCTGTGGATCGCTAGTCCTCTCGCTTTTGACCCCACTCAAGCCATAGAATTGGGTTACTAGAGCGTGGAATTCCGGCAGCTCGTGTGTCTTAAACATGACGGTCCCAGCAGCTTTCTCTTTGGACGGAATATGTTCCTTGTGGATGTTCAATGTCCCGTGCCAATAAGGATCCAGACCTTTGCTACCTTCTTCAAGCACTTCGTGTCGTTCGCCTGTGCCTCCGTTCAAAGCAAGGGCGTCGATCCATCGTGCGGTGGTATTGGAAAATGGCAGGCAACGGTTCGCGAAACGGACAGCGACATAGCGGGTGCTGCCGACGACCTTCTCATTACGTCCCTGGATATCGCCTACATTAAGACTGACGTGATACAGTAACAGATCTGTTAAAGAAGCCTCAGTCTCGTCGTCTAAGCTCGAAGCAAAGGGACGAATGACGCTGCTGAGCGCTTGTTCGATACTGACCGAGGTCTCATTACCTGAGGGATCGCAAGCTAAAGAAGTGAGCAGCCAGCGGAGTAGATCCAGGTTCGGTTCGAGTAAAAGCTGGCTGGGACATGCTGCCGCTAAAATCCCTATACTCTCATAACCTAGATTTCGCGCGCTCACTTCACTGGCATTTGCAGCCCCTTCAATCTTAGAGCGTGGCCAGCCCTGAATCTCGATATAGTTACGGATTTGGCCCACCATTGAAGGTGCGAAAGCTTCGATATTAGCCGATGAGCTGATTCGTGCCACCCAATTAATGTACGCAAATATTTGCCTTCGAAGTTTCGAAGCTTCCAAGCCTTGTTTGATTGGACCACCAGCTCTTGACTGGTCATCCTCAGCGGCTGACATAAGACTTTCCTTTACAAGCTGAATACTCTTTGCCACGAACGAAGATGATGTCTTTGATTTGCACAACAAAGTCAAGATCTTGATTTGCAAATTCGCCGGTGTAGGTAAAGAACCCTCCGGACCTCGCGTTCCGAGATAAACGTTAAGAAGCTCCTCCACAAGGTTGGGATCCTCTAATGAGATCAACGGGCTTGCGCGTTTCATTATGTCGTCGCCAGTGTCAGAAAGACGCGAATTGGGGTCAGCTGAAGCAAAAAGGGCGGGTAGAAATTGCTCTGCAGGCTCAAAAGCACCGCTGGCCAGAAATTTCGCTGCTTTGACCTTTGTCTCTATCAAGTTCAAACCTCCAGCTTCCGGTCGCCAGGCTTCTTCCTTACCATAGACCTGAAGGAAGTCACAATCATGGACGTCCAGACCCCAATACCGTTTGCCAATTCTTCGAGCAGTGCTGAACAGGATTAATTTGCCAAGCCAAGATGCGACAAAGTCAGCGTCTCTCTTATTCTCCTTAAAGCCATACCTCGTTCGCAGAGCGAGGTCTTCCGTGCTGCTGCGGGCTGGTAGATTTATATGATGCAGTAACTTCAGCAGGAGATAGAACAAATTCGCAGCATTCTCAGGTGATTCTTGGTAATTTCGATCAAAGCCAGTCAACAGCGTTGGTAGCAGATCTAGACGATCCTATGTAAGTTCAAATCAGTACTGTTGCAGAGTCTTAGCGTTATACAAGAAGTAAGCAAATGTGATGTGATGTAGGGGGGAGACGAAGGGTAGAACCCCACCAGCAGGTGACACAATGAGGACTGGTTTGAAGGCCTCCATTCGAATCCCTCATGCACCGATGCAATTCATTTCTGAAGCATAAACAAGCTGTGAGCCTGAGCTCCGGCTCCATTCGTCCCTTTTCTTCTTCTTCGGCGCCTACTTTCAGGTTCTTCCGTTTCATCAACCTCCTGAGTGAATAATGCTCCTGGCATGCATACGAGGTCAACTATGAGCCTTCACTGGTCGATCAGTCCACCAGGATTTCGTCGAAAGTGCTTTTCAGTAAGTGTCAAAGAATAGATGCGCCACTCCTCACCGACGGGCTTGGTCGAGAATCTAGTGCGAAGACGCAATGCCACTGGACGAAGACTTGAAAAGCTCTAAAGTAGAGTACCTTGCATACCACGTGCTGGTGTGTCTCTGTAGATCGAACGTAATACCAAACGGGACTTACTTGAACTGGCATCCGATCAACACCCTGCTGAACATACAGCAGATCGAATCGTCGGACAAGCAGATTGTTCGCCGCCTTGTATTGCTTCAACAATGCATCCACTGGCAACTGAATAGATGGGGCTTTGATCCTGGTACTAATATGTTGACAAACCGAAAGGACCTTATTGCGAACACTTTTGGATTCCGAAGCTAGCTTCAGAAGCAAAGGAGGGAGGTAAGTCTGCAACGTCGACTGAAGTTTGGCGTCCGTGTCGGCCAAGGCAATACGGAGCTCAACTTTGCCAATTAAGTTGAGCTCTCGCTGTTCTGGGGTCTCCGCCATGGCTGAGTAGACTCAAAATTCTAAACTTTGGATCTTAGACTTTGGGCCGTGTTCAGCAAGTGTTATCGAGGGTCGATGGCAACGCTGAATCGAGACACCTGTCGATCAGAGCATTGAGAGTGGCTCATAGAAATGATGCAGACGTACGACTCTATATCTACTCATCAGGCAGACGGTAGTGGTACGTACGCGGGAAGAAGATTAAAGTAAAGTATTGAGCGCGGGCGTTAACTGTAATTTTAGTAGTGACAAGGTATTTATTTACGGTAAGTATCGATCACTGACGGTAACTGACATAAATAACGAGATATCTAGCCTGTAAGTGTAAATAACGCGCCAACAATATGGGGCCTAGCATTCTCCTTTCACGGCTAGCGTATAGCGTGATTATCGATCAAAAATATTTGTTACGCTGCTACTTCCTAAGGGGTCTTAGGGGGTACCAAAGAGGGTTGTACTGTTGGAGAGGTTTGTAGGCGTCTTTAGGCAATGCAAGCAATCACTTGGTAACAAGGGTTGCAACTAGATGTAGCGATAACAATAAGTAAGAACTTATCTTGAGTTGAACACGATCCATAAGGGAGTCGTATTCAAGGATCTATTATATTGAATGAGATTCTTCTTGCTCTTTTTGCTCTTTCGCAAAGCAAAGGGAGCAAGTCCCTATGCTCTTGTTGCTCTCTCGAGGAGCAAAGGGAGCAATGCTCCTAGTGCTTTCTCGCAAAGCTATAAGAGCATATGTAGCTATTCGTTCCTAGTGCTACATACTGTGCGTAGGCTATATATTGGCGTAGGTTCGTAACACTATTCCCCCCTTCTTAAACTTTTCGTCTCGAAAGCAAACTTTAACATGCCTCGTGTCAAGTCCAAAGTTTCTTTTTATTAACGTCGCCTTATTCAAGTTGCAAAACTTGATATTTCTTGTGTTGCAATGCGCTTTTGTTATCAATGTGTTCGCTTGAGCAAGCAATGTCGTGTTGCAAAGAATTCTAATAAGTGTGTGAAATGTCTTCGCGATAACTGTTCGTGCGACCTGGCGCCTCTAGATATCGTTCGATGGCGTCGCCTTGAGAAACAACGTCGAAAACTAAAAGAAGAGCTTCGTAAGGCGAATGCGAAGCAGCAACGACTACTTCGTCAACTTGATTATCTAAAAGAGAAACAACAAACGATGATGAATGACGAGCTAAAGAACTTAGAGAAAATGGTCCCATTAAGCTTTTTCGCCAATTCTTCTCTTTTGAGTTCCCTAATCGATGTAGCTTCGAAACAAATCGTCTTTCTCAATATTATAAAAGAATGATCGTTTACTTTCTTGACCCCTTTTAACGAAATTGCTATAAACGATGTTAACAATGCTCCAAATTCTTAATAGATTCTCAAGTGTTTTTAGAGATAAAATATCTCTTTCACTTAACGAGATATTTTTGATTCTTTTGTTGTAGAATTTTTTCGATCTTAAATTGTTCTTTCTCTTGTTAATAATAATGAAAGGTGTTCTATAAAGACGTGATTGAATTTGTTGATTTCAACAATGATATATAAAATATTGGAAATACTTTGGCGTTCTTAGGTAAGTCAAGTTCGTAATTGATTGATCTCTTAGTCTTCTTAACGAGAAACGATTCAACTTTAACATGATTCAATTTCTTGCTTAACTTTCTTGTTTTAAGATTTTTTGTAAAAAGATATATCTTATTCTTCTTTTTTAGCTAAGATGTCGTTTTTCGTTTCTTGTTTTAATATCTAGTCGATCTTTCTTGCATTCTTAAGATGTTGTCGTGTATCTTTTTTAACGTCGCTATTCTTTCAATAACTAATTGTGCTAACAAATGCGTGCGCTCTTTCTTGAAGAGATTTGGTTCCTTGCTATAGTTGACGAAGAATAAAGTTATCTTAGTGATATTCGAAACCTTTGCATTAAGTGCTAATTGTGTCATAGATAAAAGTGATATTCAATTACTATAAGTATTGTTGATGTAGTGCCTTAGATATTGCTTAAGACTTTGATTTGTTCTTTCTATCTAATCATTCATGATTAAGTGATAGACAATAGACATTTAAAGTCTCGTATCTAACATTGAGAAAAGCATCTTTTAATAGTTAGACGTAAAGAGCTTGTCTCTATCACTAGTTAATCCCTTAAATATATCGTAATATCGTATAAATCGATTTAACATAATGTATTCTAGTTGTTTTGCGATGAACTTCTCTTTGCATGCGATAATATATAAGTACTTGATAAGTTTATCAATCATTACTAGTATTAAATTATATTTGTCTCCAATTACTAAGTTCGTCGACTTCGACAACTTAATAATAAGATTTATTGTAACTTCATCTCATGACGATTTAGATAATTCCTAATATTGAATTTCGTTATAGCTCGCATGCGTATCATGTTTGTTTTATTAATAGCTAAGGCATCGTTTGATATATATCTTAATAGCTTGTCTTATCTATAGAAACTAACAATATTGACGTAAAAGCTAAAGGGTTTTCGTCACTTTCGAATGCCTTTGCAATGATTTGTCATGATGCTCTTTTATATATTCGTCAATCTTGTCGATAGATATCTAGAGTTTTTCTTTCTTTATTAGAAACTCTTCTATATTATCTTAAAGTATTCGTAGTGTAACATTTAGCTCATGCTTGTTTGTTAATAATGATTCGTTCTTATTGATCTTAAGTATGTTGTGATTGAACGATTTCTTCGTTTCTATATAATTATTTCTTTTGTTGAGTGCGTCTACTTTGTCATTATCTTTGTCTAAAATATACTATATTTTGAACTTGTACTATTTAAGTCTCTTTAATCATCGCATTTGTCTTTTGTTAAGTTGCTTCGTAGTAATGAAGTGCACAAGATTTTTGTGATCTATAAGAATCGTAAGTTTAAATAATTCTTTCGTATATACTTTTTATGATTTCAAGGAAACTACTATAGCGAGTAGTTTTTTATTGTGAACATTATAGTTTTATTCGATTAACGAAAGTTTTTTCGAGAGATATGTCACTAAGTGTTACATGTCTTCATGTCTCTAATTAAAGCATACATCGATAACTAGATCTAATGCGTCGATTTTAATTCTACTTAATAATTGCGAATTGTACATCTTTAATATTGATTCTTTCAAGCATTCTAACTTAAGGTCTTGAAATGATTTCTCTTTTGCGAATTCCCATAATTATGACGTATTCTTTTTCGTAAAATTCGTCAATAATATTGCGTTTACTAAGTAGTTTTTAATAAACTTTTTGTTGTAGTTTATGAAATCTAAAAAGAATTGTACTTTCTTAATATTCGTCGATGATTTTTATTTTTTAATTGCTCGTAGCTTCTTAAAATCCATGCGTACTTCGTATCGTTTAACGACAAATTCGAGAAAGTTAATTTTCTCTCGATGAAATTCGCATTTCTTTGGCTTAAGATGTAGATTTTTTATGTCTAAACATTTCAATACTTTAAAGACATAACTAACATGCTCTTTCAAGATTTTTGAGTAAATCATGATGTCGTCCAAGTATGCTATGATAAATCGATTCAAATATTGTCGTAGTGCATTATTAATTATTTCTTGACATGTTATCAAGACGTTCGTGAGCTCGAACGACATCATCGTGTATTTATATAATTTATATCGTATGCGAAAAGTTGTCTTTCACTCTTTCTCTATCTTCATTCTAATTTGATTGTACGCTTCTCGTAAATCTAGTTTGATAAAGTACTTTGCTTCGAATAGTCGATCTTAAAGCTCGCTAATATTAGGTAGTAAATATCAATTCTTGATCGTAATATTATTTAGCTTCTAGTAATTGACACATAAACGAAAGATTTTATCCTTCTTTAATACAAAGAGGATTAAATATCTTATCTATGATTGGAATTTTCTAATAAATTCTTTTTTTTCGTTTTTTATCAAGTATTTGCGAAGTACTTCGAGCTTCTTCTTGAATAAAGCATATATAGATTCAAACGTAAATTGTTTGCTTAATTTAAATCTAATTTCATAATCTTACGATTAATGTTTAGAAAAAATCTTTGTCGTTTTCTTTTCTTGAAATAAATGCTCTCAATTGTTGTATATTCGTGATACGTACTTTAGCGATTTCTTCGTTGTACTAAATAGTTCAAAGCTTTCAAAAGATTCGTAATTTTCTTTATTTACTTTAACTTTATGATCTAGTTAATCTTTGCTAGTGTCTATTGAGTCGAACTTTATTAAATCGTTCTTTTGCGAGAATGCAAGCTCGCTATTTGCGATCGATCTTTAATTCGTTCTTTTATCTATTATTGAACGTTGTTGATGCGTAGATTAAATGTGAATTACGTGATCACATCGCGCAAATCTAAGTACTCGTGTATTTCAATTAACTTCTAAATTGTGTTGCTTCAATCAAAGCATTTCTAAAACAATATTATGAATAATTATTTTCACTATATTAAAGATTAGTTTCTTGTGATGTTGCTAAATAGCTACTAGTAGTGATTTCGTTTCTTTATTCACTCTTTCATTCTTGTTAAATAATGAGTTTTCATCTATAATTATTAGATTGTATGCGTTAAACTTCTTTTAAATAAAATATTCTTCCCTCTTAACAAAAGCTCTAGTTATAAAATTATCTATTGCATCAAAATCGATCATTGCAATGAGTCGACAATTATTGATCTTAATTGATGTGATAAAACATCGTGCGTATGCTATTAAGTTTAATTGTTGCTATTGAGCTAACATATTGCATTTCTTTGATATGCTCTTTATCAAAAAATTTGGGCTTTTCTTTGCTCTAATGCTAAGACTTCTACTTCGAACCTCTATTTGCGTTAAGCTTTCTTTTTGTGCTAGATTAAAGACTTTGACTTTCTAAGAAATTAATTAGCTTCTTCTTTGTCTTCTAAGTGAGTTTAACATGAGTCGTTATAACATCTTGTTCAATTAAATGTCTCGTATTTCTTTGCTTTCTTTATTTTCTTTCGAGATAGACTTACATTGCTTAGTTGTCGTTCGATTTTATCAAAAATTTCTTTTTCGATAGTGACGTCGCTTTCTAGCGCTTCCTCGCATTTATTTACGATTTAATTTATCTATTGTTTCTTCGATGAACTAGCTAAAGTCTCGAGATGCTTCGTGATGTCGTCTAGGCATTCGTGAAAGTCCTTCTAGTCGTATTCGTCGTCTAAATTTGTTGCTAGATGAAGATATGACGTTCCTAGTCGTTGTGCTCCCATAGCTTCGTTAAGTATTTAATTGATCTTCTACGTAAATGCGAGTGTCTTGCTTGATGATGTTCCATCTAGGACTTTCTATAACTAATTTGGGTTTTCTACTAGATAGTAGTCGTCGTCCAATCTAGTCTTGAGGGTGTTCGCCTCTATGTTGGTTTGCTCCCTAATGTTGTTTTGGCTATCGAATATCTCTCTTAATATAGCATTGATTTGCTAGCGATTTATCAAGTTTCATGATCAACAATCTCTTGCGAAATGACTCGATTTGTCACATAAATAGCACGTTTTTTGGGATTTGTTACCTTGCTTTCTCCTAAAGTTCTTCTCTTTACGTTGCTAGGTGAAATTCAATTTCATAGATGCAAGCTCACGATAATTGGGATTACTATACTTCTAGTTAGAACGAGATTCTTTTTGCTAATATTCGATCGTTGATTTAAAGAAGATTCTTGTTTTTTCTCGAAATTGATCGTATTTTTTTTTTATAGCTCTTTTATATAACTTGTCGTCGAAATCGATAATTACTTCGATGAGATTAAACATGTCGCTAAAGATTCTCTCATCACGCATAATTTCGTTCTTTAGATTGTCCTTAAAATCTCGTCGAAACATTGTTATAAGTGCGACATCGTTTCACTTGATTAAATTAACATATTTTTGAAATCTAGTTGCGTAGTTTGCTACAAAGATTCGTTAAATTAAATGCTAAATCATTCTTTTTGCGATTTGTTTCTCGTTAAATGTTTTAAAGATTCTTCGAAGCTCTCTTTTGAAGTTATTGAAGTCTATGAACATCGCACGAGAATTTTCGTCATAATTCTTCAAATATTTTCGTAAGTTTAATTTGAGTCAATGCTAGACTCTTCCTCTAAGAAATGTTAATGCAAAAATCGTCTTCTAATTCGCTAAAACAAGATAGAAGATAAAATAGATATTTATTTACATAAGCTAGTTCTCTAGGTCAATACGATCTTCATAATAGATATTGGGTTTGTTGATTCTAATCTTGTCGTCTCTCATGATCAATGATTGGCGTGATGTTGATGAGCTAATGTTCGAGATAGAGACGCGTTGACCTAATACAAACATTCTTAGAGTGTTCAAAGTGTTACGTTGCTACTTTCTAAGAGATCTTAGAAGATACTAGAGAGAGTTGTATTGTTAGAGAGATTTGTAGACGTCTTCAAACAATGTAAGCAATCACTTGATAACAAGAATTGCAACTAGATGTAGCGATAACAATAAATAAGAACTTATCTTGAGTTAAACACGATCCATAAGGGAGTCGTATTTAAGAATCTATTATATTAAATAAGATTTTTCTTGCTCTTTTTGCTTTTTCGCAAAGCAAAGGGAGCAAGTCTTTATGCTCTTGTTGCTCCCTTAAGAAGCAAAGGGAGCAATGCTCCTAATGCTTTCTCGCAAAGCTATAAGAGCATATGCAGCTATTCGTTCCTAATGCTACATACTGTGCGTAGGCTATATACTGGCGTAGGCTCGTAACAATATTATTGATAGCAACTCCTCTACTAGTACGTTACTAATCGTAAATAAGATTGTTTATTTATTGTTAATAACAATAATTTATCGCTAGTAAGCGAAGTAGTAACTAGAGAATATGTTTAACATAGATTACTTTTAGTATATGCTTGTTTATAATATTTATCTATCTTAAATTCTTAATGCAACTAGTGCGCAAGCATTATAAATAATACTATCTATATTTTTGTAATATTATAGTATTATCGAAGCCCTAGCGTCTTAGAATATAGTAGAGCATATAATTTTAATTGTCTATAGAAGTTTCGAATAACACAACTTCTCTTTCTAAGTAATTAGAAACCAAAAAACAAACTTGCATATTATAGCAAATATTATATTATAAATAGAGAAAAAGTTTGTTTCTTGTTGTTCTTTAACAATTAGTCTTAAAACAATAAATTTTAATATTATTATTAATATTATTAATTTATTATATAGATAAGCGAGATAGAGTATATCCTGTAATAAGTGATGTTAGATAGTGCTTGCGCATCTGCATTAGGATAGATAAGCATTATAACCAAGCGCATACTAAAAGTTACCCATTTTAAACATATTCTCTAGTAACTGACAGATGTCCATCACTAGGTTTTAGCCGCAGTCTAGGATCTTATCGATAAGGTAGCGGGCCGTAGATCAACCGACCGAGGGTCCACTCGACACGCTAAAGCATCTCGATCAACGCCACGATCTCTTGTGCAGCTCCTCGAACTCCTACTTGTCAAGCCGTGATTGCAAGGCTGTAGAGTGTGGTGACGAAGTTAAGATTTCTGCCATGTACATTGTAGCAGCACGTATACAGCTTTTTCAACATTTGAAGTAGAGTTGGATCCGGGTGAATCGTAATCTGACTTGCGAGTTTTAAAAATAGCGGCCTCGGTTGCCATTGGGTGAAAGAAGACAAAGAAAGGGGCTCCTAGCTTCGTGCTCGGCAGTTCCTGGTTATTAGGATGCAGCTTGACGTGGAGGCGCTTGTCCAGGACGCCGCCTGAGATGTCCTTTCTTGCCTGCGGCGCAGCCCAGGAGTGACAGCTGCGTCAGAAATACACCGTGAGACGAGCAATACCTTATCAAGGTGACACAAGGTACGGCCAAAAGCTGCGCAAGCTTAAAGTAGTTGGCTTCAGTCAGAGCACTCATCCCTATCAATAGGTGATCATTGTTGGGTGGGAATGTTATCTAATGGTATGTCTTTTATTTCAAGGTGCTCGTATTCTATCATTCCGTGCTCTGGGTGAAGGCTTGGCTTGCAATCAGCCATGAGCGAGTGAAATCGCCGCCCCACATCCGCTCCTTTCAAACAGCCTCTGGCCCATGCGCCTGCGCTACCGCCAATCTCCCTTCTGGATCTAAACTCATACATGCTCATCGGTTGTCGGACTCGAGCCTCGACTTGATAGAGGACACGATGAAGCTCTAGGCTTCTGTGAGCCCGGGAACCACAGCAGGGTCGAGTCTCTTACTGTGCATTCGCTATCCCAACTGGTCCCGCTACCCCTTATCAAGAGCCTCATACACTTTGAGGGCTCGTTGGGCTAACATGGCTGCCGTTGGCCTTAGCGACTCATTCAGACCCGACATTGCGCGCTTCCCCACCATGGTCGTTGGAGATCAGACATCTTCATTGAGATCAGAATCCACCCAAAACCTGGCTGCTTTGGCTCAAGCTGACCGACTTCCCAACTCAACATCCACACAAGCACGGATACCCGCCACTGCCTCACCCGCTACCCCTCCTCCATCTATATCACGAAGGAACTCGGCGACACGGTCGCGGGCCCTATCACAAAGCAAGCTGTCCAGTACGCTGAATGCTTCCCCCACCTCTAGGGAAGACGCCCAGCCCAGCCGTGACACAGCGCCGAGGACCGTGACACAAGAGCAAGGAACCACAACCGCCACCGATGAGTCCTCTCGCGCGGATTCCCCTGGACAGGGAACTCCAGCTGTACCGCCTTCCCCTCGCCTCGAGCCAACACAGCGCTCAGTTTTATCATTTACTGGATCGGGATCGGCCTCACCAAGCCGCATAAAGGTCCGCGATCTCAGCCACATACAGAGTTTCGCAAGCGAAGAGGTCCTCACAAGATCGCGCCACGGATCGTCGCACTCCCTGAACGACCGGCGGGTGTTCGGCCAGAAATATGAGATCAGCGCTATGCCGATCGCTGACATTATCGAGATGGTTGCGGGCTTGTTGACGAAGATAACGACCACGAACGATCAACAACACGAGCGCCATATACCACCTCCGGATGGGACGGCGGGTCTGAGCCAGCAGGCAGCCAGTGTCCTCGCCTTTCATGGGAAGAATGCACCTAGTATTACAATCCTCAGCTATCTCAGTCGGATCCACAAATACTGTCCCACCACATATGAAGTCTTCTTAAGCTTGTTAATATACTTTGACCGAATGACCGAGCTCGTCAACAGCGGCTCGCTCACAGTCTTCGGAGACGAGCGCTCAACCACCACAACAAAATCCCGCAGCTCGTCCGGAAGTCCAGAGGCAGCTCGGCCACTCGCCACAAATCACTCGTCGTCAAGCCAAAATGTCCACGATCGAGACGCCCCTCTGGCTGCTGACATCAATAGCCCTGAGTCGGATCTTTCGCACTTCTTCGTGGTTGATAGCTACAACATACATCGCCTGGTCATCGCCGGAGTCACAAGTGCCAGCAAATTCTTCTCGGACGTATTCTATACCAATTCGAGATATGCCAAGGTAAGAAAGGTCCACCCAGGATACAACTGGCAGCAACTAAGTTTCTCTGGCAGGTTGGGGGTCTACCACTAGTGGAGCTCAACCATTTAGAGCTTCAATTTCTACTCCTGAACGATTTCCGCTTATCAGTCCCCGTAGAAGAGCTGGAAGCATACGGAACGATGCTGGTGGAGTTCTATGCGAGGGAGGTCATTTCAGCACAGCAGGGCGGCCAGACCGGGGACGCTTTATACATGAAAGCGCCTCCAGCATCATAAGCACAGCATCATCAGCTATGGTGAGAATGGGGTTGGTGCATGCATGGGTTTCTGAAGCCTACTCGAGAGCATTGCATTTCGCGTACTCAATTTCTAGAGCAAGCGTCCCTTCTTCCCGCCGGCATAGGTATTCGACGCGCTCCACTTTTCGGAGGATGCGGATACCCATTTCCTCATGCTTGTTGCAGCGGAAACGAATTTCTTAGCCATGTTCGAGGTCCTTCGGGGCGGGACTCCTGTAACGAAAGCATGTCTAGAGGCGTTTTATGTAGCCAATATCAAGTGGTAATTCAGTCTGTGAGTTGCGGATGGGTTCGCGAGGCAGGGTTTTGAGAGTACGCAGCTGGCTCTCGGAGCAAGCTTCGTCCATTTAGAGATTCAACTCCTGGAAATATCCTGTGGATGCTCTGCAATGGTAATCCTATGCCGTGTGCTGGTCCGAGATGGTGCACCAAGTTTCACCGCTTTTGGAAAACCCGTCTTGACAACCCGTCTTCACGAATTGACGGTGGACCTAGTAACCAAGGGCGACTTACGGTAGAAAAGGGAAAGCGTTGCTCAATCAGGACACAGATCAGACTGACGCTTAATGGGGCAGCTCGAGGGGATCGAGCACTCGGCCGTGTTGATAGTCCTCCGACTGTATAGCCCGTTCGCACACGGGCTCTAGGGCTTGTCCGTAGAATTTCTCCTCTTCCACAATTGATTGATAGCAATATTGGTTCCCTCAACAATCGCTCTATGCTCTATACCACAATAAGCAACAGATCGCCGAGCGAGAAGCAGGTACTGACCAAGATCGTGCATCCGCGATTCAAGATCTTGCACGCTCTCTCCCTCTATCATCGGCAGCTCTTTCACCAGCAATGGGGCTCCTTCATCAACTTCCTTGATAACATAGTGGATCATGACCCCACTCTTGCTGATTCGCCCTTCTTGGAACGCCTCGTGTGCCCGTTCGATGGCGTTGATGCCGTTGAACTCTGCCCAGGGTATGAACGAGATACAGGTTATAGAGTTGGCATGAAGAGCTTACCTCCGGGCAAGGCTGGATGGAGATTGATGATTGTTGGTGGAACCCCTGCTGCAGCCAACCGGTCCAACAAAGACGGGGTGACAACTAACATAAAGCCCGCGCACACCACGATATCGGGCTTGTCCTGCAGCACCATGGCCGCGAGATCTTGGAAGAAGGCCTCTCGGGCATCGTGGCTACCGTCGGGGGTTGCCGGATGTTGTTTCTTGTATTTCAGCAGGCTGGAAATATCAATACACGAATCGATGGAATCGGCAACAGTGAGACAGACTTGACATATCCGGTCGGGATACCCGCGTTCTTGGCTCTCTCAAGACCGTACGCTTTCTCACGGTTGGAGACTATATGAAAACAATTATCTAATCTTTCCCATCTTCGCTCACGTGCTTCTGCGAAGAGATGTATCATCATCTACCAACCTACTCGAACGACGTTTGCTTCTGGAATATCCCCAGCCTTGCAGGCGTCCATGATGGCCTGGAGATTGGTCCCATTTCCTACGAAGAATATTAGTTTCTCGGCGAGACTGGGGGCATTGAACATACAGGCTACACACCTGAGATCAAAATAGTGAGTCTGGTCAAAGGCATAGCTATAGTCAAATGCTACACAAATACTGATAGCCAGAGAAATATTTCATGATGGCCGAGACTCAGAGAATTATTCAAGATAGTACCTTATTCCACGTGCTGGCACGGGTGCTAGTTCGCTTGGCAAGCCCTATGACAGCCCTTTCTAGGGTGAATTTCATACCTCCTCTGTGAATTGCCAAGCACTTTAAGTCGCTCAGGTCCCTGCGTTGGTTTATCAGTGGTTGAACAGCGAATCGTCATTTCGTCAACACGGTATTCAAGAGCCTGCTCAATTGCATCATCCATTGTAGACCCTCGAAACGAGGACCCCGGAATCGCACGGGATGCCTCGGAACGATCCTTGAGATTTTTCCTTGATTTACATGCCCGTTTCAATCTACTCCTTATTATCCCAGGCCGTATCTGCATTAAGATTCTAGCCCTTGATAGTATCCTCAGCCGGCAATACCCCTTCGCTCTGCATCTTGGCAGCCACTCGGGAAACATCCGCCGAGACTCTCAGAATATTCCCTCCTACGACCTTTGCCGCATCGTCGTCGGACAATCCCATCCTCAGCAGTTCCGCGACGAGATCTGGATACTTACTCACATCCTCTAGGCCCTCGGGTGTCTCAAAGATACCATCAAAGTCGCTGCCGAAACCGACATGCTCAAAGCCAATCTTGTCACCGATGTACATTACATGTCTTGCAACTTGGTGCAGTGTTGAATTGGGTGGATAAAAGTCAGGGATCCCGGTCAAGGATGTGGACGGTGTACAAGATATAAAGTCTGGTGAGAAGTTTACCATGACGAGGGAATTGCTTTTTCTGACAAGCTCGAGAATGTCGTCCGGAACATTTCGTGGGTGAGGACACAGGCTGTATGCCGAGGAGTGGCTGAAGATGACTGGTGCCGCACTACCTGTCCACTTTTCTGTTCTACCACCTAAGGCATCCAGCATTGTGTCTTTGCTCACATGACTGAGATCCACAATCATTCCAAGCCTGTTCATTTCTTGGACAAGGATTTGACCCCGATCACTCACCCCTCCCCACAGAGGTGGTGCTGCAATGACTCGACCTTCGTGGTCACTGACGAGCGCAGCATCTGCGAAGATGTTGTGGCAGTTATAGGTTAAGGTGGCGTACTGAACATTCAGCGAGTGGTACAAGCGCAGATTTGAGAACGAATTCCCTATCTGGTGAAGACCCTCAATGCCAAAGGGCGAGATCAGCAAATGCTGCTCCTTGAATGTAGCTGCAGCGGTGCTACTGTTGAAGGTCGCAGTGGAGAACACATCTTCATACCTTTCCATCAATCGCCGGAGGAGATCAAGCTGTGAAAGCGTTGCGGCGACGGCTCCGGAATAGTTGGCGTCTGAGAAGTCACTACCATTGGCCGGGCATCCCACGTACGCAGACCAGAAAGTCCCTCCGACTTTACCTTCCTTGAGTCGTGGAAGGTCGACGTGAAATCGCATTCCGCCTTCTTCGAAGGGTTTGGCGAATTCGGGGTCGTAGATGTTGTTGTGGTTGAGATATCTGATCAATATAGCAAGATCGTTATGGCCGTCGATGAGAGGGGTCTCCGCCAGTATCCTCCCAACCCTTGCCGCTATTGTGGTACGTGTTTTAGGAGGACCGACGACTGGAGCTTGGTCCTGACCGCTCGATCTAGACGTGAACAAGCTTGTGATGGCAAGGGCAAAGCCAATAACGATGATAAGAACGGTCATCACAGTCTTCATAGGCGACGCAGCTGCATCATTCCTATCCGCCGGCGACTTGTCTTCGTCATTGCTCGATACCTCGATGACATTGCTGTTGTTCAGGGCTTGATAACTGTGGTTTGATTTACCAGAGAAGCCATGGCCGACAATCTCAGGCGCTGGCTCGTTATAGGGCAACAGAGGGTCTGTGTCCGAAGGCATAGTGGATACCTAAGAGTGTGTTCCAAGAGACTTTCCCGACAGAATTGGTGATGCAAGTGTCAATTCGAAAGCGCAAGCCAACAGGTACTTCTAAACAGTCATCTGATCCTTACGAGTCAAACGAGCTTGAAACTTGATATTCGATTTCGGTTGGCTGAATGCTCGACAGGATCCGAACTGGGTATTCTAGTCCAAGAAGTGACTTATATACACAGTGCCAGGCTGCTAGAGCTCATCGCATTCGCTGCTTAGAGGTAGCACGGCTGATTTCAGATGGGCGAACAAATGAATTTGTAGAAAAGCTTTCAGGTCGTCCATTCCCCACCCCCTCAAGTTGATCATCTGCAGGTGTCACCATCAGATAAGATAAGCCACGAGTTCGCGACGACGTCACGCCTCATGGCGTCTCGGCACGCCAAGCGAGCAACATTGGCAACCAGGCGCAATACCAATACCACCCAGATTGTTCGCCATGCACGGCGAATTTTCCCGGATTCTTCAGGCTGGTGATTCGGCACAACCGTCAAAAAGTATTCCTATAGGGAAGATGTATCCGCTATGCCCTCATCACCCTCCACCTCGACGCCTATGCGACAAGGCGCCCCAGCTGCACGCCAAAGGCAGAAGTACGGAGCCACTCGAGCTTTCTACCTGGTCATAGCAATCGTGACCGCATTCACAATATGGAGCTTTCTCATAAATGGCGATCATCAGCCTGCGTTAGGCAGCAGCAGAGCTTTACAGAAGCGATCTAGCTCAAGTGCAACGCATACCACAAGTGGAGGTCTCGTGCGTCGGGATGAAGAGGTAGAAACACTCACCGGCTGCCTGTTGGTTTGATGTTGCTCTGTGAATAGCTGACATGCTGTCAATAGTGTCGCCTTGTCCACCAGGCGCACGACAAATGTACATTCGTTCGCAACAATTGCCCCGACGAAGAAGCCGGCCTGTTCTCCTACCTACAGCTCTATTACTGTAAGCTGCACGGCGCGAAGCCAGTCGCATTTGTTTTGCTAGTATTATGGCTTGGTCTTCTGTTCAGCACAATCGGTATTGCTGCAAGCGATTTTTTTTGCATCAACCTTAGCACCATTGCCACCATTTTAGGCATGAGTGAGAGCATGGCCGGCGTCACATTTCTAGCCTTGGGGAACGGGAGTCCAGATGTGTTCTCTACTTTTGCGGCTATGAAAACACACAGTGGCAGTCTGGCGGTCGGCGAGCTGATTGGGGCAGCTGGATTCATAACCGCGGTTGTTGCTGGATCGATGGCACTGGTACGCCCCTTCAAGGTGGCGAGGAAGAGCTTCGTTCGTGATGTGGGCTTTTTCATTGTCGCCGCAAGCTTCAGTATGGTATTCTTGGCTGACGGTCGATTATATCTGTGGGAGTGCGCAGTTATGGTTGGATTTTACTTGTTTTACGTGGTCACCGTCGTGGTATGGCATTGGTACCTGAGTCGGAGAGGTAGAAGGAAAATGAAAGAGGCAGCGGCAAGAGGGCACTTCTACGTGCCGGGGTCTGAAGAAGCCGAGCCCGAGCCATACCATGATGAGGAAGAAGACGGGCCTCCTCGTGGTAGTAGGACCGCCTCGACCATTTCGCGGGGGGTATCCGCAGACGATTTCGCAGCATTGGAGAGGGGAGGCAGTCCGTTGCCTCGAATGCGCGAGGACATCGACCCAGATGAGGACGATGCGACACGTGACCACTGGCTTGCAGAGATAAGCAACAACATGCGAATCAATCGGCCCAGACCTGGCGAAAGACGCAACACTGGGAATCCCATACGCCCAAGCTTAGTTGGGGCCTTGGAATTCCGAGCCGTTCTGTCATCGTTGCAGAAGTCGAGAAACCTTCAATCAATACCAATTAACTTGCGCCGGTATTCGGACGACCCTGCGTACACGTTAGCTCAGCAGCAGGCGCATTTGTCCAGTGCGTCCAGTCTGATAATGCACCACGAAGATGTCGACGCCCACGTCTTTGCAGATCAGAGCCCGCAACGGCTGAGCGCTGACCACGATCGTGATAATGGTGGAGCTCGGATCCGCGCGGTCTCTGTAAATGATGCTGCTGGATTGAGATTGGATCCCGACGTGTTCCAACGATTGTCAGTGCCGAATAAAGATCTTCTTGGACCGTCACCTCCAGCCTCAGCACGCTTACAGGTTCCGCAAGCAGACTCGGCAAGTGGCAGCAGAAGAGGATCTCAAAGCCAAGTGACACCTCATCTCTCCATACAACCGCCCCAAGGCGATTTTGGATACCTTGCTACGAGTCCTGGAGCTATCTCGAGTGCAGACTACAGATCGCCCAACCTCCTGGCACCACCAAGCGATGATTTTCCCGGCTTCTCCTCCCCTCCCCCACCGCAAGATCGGACGACCAAAGACGGACAGGCTCATCAGCGCCAGTCGAAGATGTCCCTACCGCGCCCATCGGACACGCAAGTCTCCAGTCCTGCATCGCCTTTTCCGGAGTACAGAGATAATCCAAACCGTCAACTACCGTCATGTACGCCAAGCCTACGTCTACCTCCACCGAGCATCGGCTCAGACTCTCCATTTAATCAGCACATCTTCCACAATGTGGAAGACAAGCCCATCCAGTGGTGGCCCTACAAAGTCCTTCCGCCGCCCCAGGTGTTTGCGTCCACCCTCTTCCCAACGCTATATTCGTGGAGGGACAAGAACATATGGGAGAAACTTCTCGGCATAGTCTCCGCGCCAAGTGTCTTCGTCCTTGCAATCACCCTACCCGTTGTCGAAACCGAGCAAGAGGACGACGACGTCCCCGAAGCCGTCGACCCCGATCCGGGCCTCCTCAGCCCGGAACACGCTCGCTCCCGATCCCACTCCATCGCCATCCTCCCACCAGACAGCCCCTTATCCTCGCCCCTCAACAACGAAACCGACAGCCTCGAACCACGCACTGCAAACCAAGGCCGCCACGGCAACCACGGCATCGGCGCCCCCACATCAAACCCCAAACCTCGCGCCCCACCTCCCACTTCACCCCCTGCACCGCTTCCCTCCTCCCCCAAAGACTGGAACCGCTGGCTCGTCGCAACCCAAATCTTCACCGCCCCCCTCTTCATAGTCCTCATCCTCTGGGCCAACACCTCCCCGACCCACAACCCCCCCCCCCCCCCCCACCCCAACCCCGACCCCCCCCCCCCCCCGCACCCCCCCCCCCCCCCCCCCCCCCCCACCCCCCCCCCCCCCCCCCCCCCCCCCCCCCCCC